>Ga0213860_10000241_pt1 | contig 22055 bp, 23 predicted proteins | sample PICome_3_FD_160118 | JGI IMG/M metagenome (GOLD analysis project Ga0213860, IMG submission 160118) | Coastal seawater microbial communities near Pivers Island, North Carolina, United States - PICO550 | ecosystem: Environmental > Aquatic > Marine > Coastal | place: USA: North Carolina...
GGCGGCATTGGCTCAGGCTCAGGCTCAGGCTCAGGTTCTGGTTCGGGTTCTGGCTCAGGTTGTGGCTGAGGTTCTGGCTCAGGTTCTGGCTCAGGTTGTGGCTGAGGTTCTGGCTCAGGTTCTGGTTCGGGTTCTGGCTCTGGTTGAGGTTCAGGCGCTGGCTCGGGCTCTGGCTCTGGTTGAGGTTCAGGCGCTGGCTCGGGCTCTGGCTCTGGTTGAGGTTCAGGCGCTGGTTCTGGTTCTGGTTCTGGTTGAGGTTCAGGCGCTGGGTCAGATTCTTCGCCTTCTTCAGACTCTTCGCTATCTTCAGACTCTTCGCCTTCAGCAGGGTCGCCTTCCTCCGAGTCTTCTTCGGACTCTTCTTCGTCCTCAGTTTCAGTTGGGTCTACATGCTCATCAAGCACCTCAGTAACTGTTTCGTCAGGCTCCTCTGGAGGTTCAAATTCGGCTTCATAATAGCTAGTTGGGTCAGGGTCGTCAGGCTCACCAATAACGTATGGAGTGTCAGGTGTCTCTCCCCAATCCTGAATACCGCCCGGATTGATAATGAGATCTCCATTTTCGTCGTATGCAATGTTGCGAGGCTCGTCGAAATCGACAGCTACTTGGTCTCCAGAACGTAGTACGTAGTACCCCTGCCTATACAAAGCATTTGCAAGCTCTTCAGCAGTTTCAACACCGAACACTTCCATTAACATGGCTTCGGCTGAAGGACTTAAGACTGATATACCGTCAGCGTTAACGCTGGTAAGCCAATCATTACCGCGTACAAAGTCCATAAATGGAGCAATGTCTTGTTCTGCTACAGAAACATCTAAGGCTTCTCGGTACGCATCTTCGTAGTTCTGTCGCCCTATATCATACGTATAGGTCATTATTGCATCGGAAAGAGCTCTTTCAGTAGCTGTCGGCTCTGAACCAATCTCAAACCCTTCTTGACGCCACATCCGGTTTTCTTCATCAAAAAAGAATTGGTCGCCGTTCGATGCAAGTACGCGAGTGGGGTTGTTGGTCTCGTCAAAAAAGACACTGTGTCCTGATTCGTCAGTAAATACGCTACGTAACTCTACGGGAACATCCGTACCTTGAACTACAATACCATTAGGACCGAAAACGACGTTGTTTCTATCGTAGAAATTACCTTCCGCATCCATGTAAAGGTCGGTTTTGCTGTCCGCTTCGAAGGCAAAACCATCAATCGGCTGTCCAAGCGGTCCTTCAGGAACATCTTCTTCGTCGTCTTCTTCTACTGTTTCCGGTTCGGGCAACTCCCAATCCAGATCAGGGTTTTGTTCGTTTAATAGAGCATACCCAGCTTCTAAAGCGTTTCTAATATTTTCTAGGCTTAAAAGTTCTTCTACAGACCCAAACTCGTCGCTTGCATTAACTAACGCCGCAAGAAATTCTTCGCTAGATCCAAAGTTACCTTGAGCCGCATCAGCGGCCAGATTCATAATTACACCGCCATCGGGAGATCCAAATTCAAACCCTAACGCTTCAAGTAATTCTACACCGGCGGTAAATACTGGCCCTAATACAGCACCTGCCGCAGTTATTAGGCCGTTTATTCCTGCTCCAGCGACATCAGATACAGCACTCGTAATATTATTTATGATGTCCATAAAGGACGTTGTGGGATCTGTAGCGAGCGCGTGGTTATCTAGCCACTCTCCCAAACCACTAAGAAAATCATCAACACCCGCTATGTCAGCAAAAGTTCCAACAGCCTCCATAGCCCCTTCAAAAATAGATCCTAGATTGCTTCTAACAATACCTTCTAAAAACTCTTCAGGATCAAAGTCGCCTGTTACAACACCTGTAGTTACCGCATTAGCTACCGCCCTACCTAACGTAGCAGAAATAGCGCTAGGTATACCCACCGATGCAAAAACTGGGCCTAAAAGTTGAGCACCGGCGGCACCCATACCTAATGATATAGCGCCCAACACGACACCTTTAAAAGCTCTTTCAAAAGTAGAGTCTTCGTGCAGTTTGAACTCGTTGTATCCAAACTCGCCTAAATTACCGCGTCCCTCTTCGTTGATTCTGTATTCCCAATCGTTGGGATTAAAACCTAATTTTTTGAGTAAACCGTCGTAAGTAGCGTCACCAATGTAAACAAAGTTAAATTTACCAAGGTCTCTAAGTTGAATACTTCGTTTGTCGTTAGGGTTTGCTCTAAAAATAGACGTGCCCCAATCAGCCGCATTGTTTAGCATGTGATTGCCGACTAAACGTCTGAAATGCGCTAAGGTATTTGTACTACTTGGTCGTCTACCGCCGGTTGTTTTACTTTCTTCATAACCAGCCTCAACTAACTGGTCATACGCTTGGTGAGCAACGTCTATATAGTCACCAAACGTTGGACTGTTCTCAATAAGGTACTGGTTTAAACCACCAAAGTTTCTGTCAGCCGCCCTTCTTTTTCGACGAGTTGCTCGACCTTGAGCACCTTTAATAGGAGCATCTGGAGATAATCCTAAACGTGCTCGTGTTTCTTCTGCTGATGTCATGCCGTGATATTCATGACCTTCAGGCCAAAAGTCAGCAGAAGCTCGCCATTGTCTAACTCTGTTGCCTTCTGGGTTTGGGGCTTCCCAATCATCAGGCATGGTCGTAAGGGTGCCGGTATCACCACGCAACAAAACATCCCAGATGTCTATATCATCATCACCTTCGTCATCTTCATCCGGTTCTGTCTCTGGCTCTGGTTCTGGTTCAGGCTCGGGCTCTGGTTCTGGCTCAGGTTCTGGTTCAGGCGCTGGTTCTGGTTCTTGCGGCGCTTGTTTTATAGGCTCACATTGCTTTGTTGCTTCAGAATAAAAATAACCGTCTGGGCACTTGATAGGTGCATCATCAACCGGTGGCTCTGGTTCTGGTTCAGGCGCTGGTTCCGGTTCTGGTTCTGGTTCTGGTTGAGGTTCTGGAAAAGGATCGCCGGGTTCTCGATCACCGGGAAAATCAGGAGATTCGCCGGGTTCTCGTTTTACGCCATCGTCACCCTGCCGATCATCGGGTAATGTCGGACCTGCTTCTTCTTCAGCACGACGTCTGGCTTCTTCTTCCTCTCTTTGACGACGCTCTTCTTCCTCTGCCGCGCGTTGTCGAGCCGCTTCAGCTTCCGCTTCTTCGCGACGTCTGGCTTCCTCTTCTGCTACACGTCTAGCCTCTTCTGCACGGCGTTGTGCTTCCTCTGCGGCGGCACGTTCTGCTTCTTCTGCGGCACGTCTAGCCGCCTCTTCTTCTGCACGGATACGAGCTTCTTCTTCAGCACGTTGCCTAGCGGCTTCTTCTGCCGCACGTTGCGCCGCCTCTTCTGCGGCACGGGCTTCTTCTGCGCGTCGAGCGGCCTCTTCTGCCGCACGCTGTGCTTCTTCTTGCTGTCTACGCTCCGCTTCTTCTGCGGCACGCTGTGCTTCTTCTTCGGCTTGGCGTCGGGCTTCTTCTGCTTGACGTCTAGCGGCTTCTTCCGCCGCGCGTTGTCGAGCTTCTTCTTCGGCTCTACGTTGCTCTTCTGCTTGGCGTCTGGCTTCTTCTGCGGCACGTTGCCTAGCCGCTTCTTCTGCGGCACGCTGTGCTTCTTCTGCACGGCGAATAGCCTCTGCCGCTTCTTGCTGACGTCTAAGTTCTTCTGCGCGTTGTCTAGCGGCTTCTTCCTCTGCCGCACGTTGTCGGGCTTCTTCCGCCGCACGTTGTCTTTCAGCTTCTTCAGCACGTATCCGTGCGGCTTCGCGTTCAGCTTCAAGTCTTGCGGCTTCTTCTGCTCGACGTTGAGCTTCTGCTTCTGCCTCTGCACGTAAACGAGCTTCTTCTTGGGCTTGGCGTCTGGCCTCTTCTTCAGCTTCTCTTTGTGCGCGTTCTTCTGCTTGGCGTCGAGCTTCTTCCTGTGCGGCACGAATGCGAGCGGCTTCACGTTCAGCGGCTACCCTTGCGGCTTCTTCTGCCGCACGTTGACGCGCCTCTTCCTCTGCACGAAGTCTAGCGGCTTCTTCCTCGGCTCTTCTACGTTCGGCTTCTTCCTCAGCAACGCGCCTAGCTTCCGCCGCACGCTGTGCTTCTAATTCGGCTTGACGTCGCGCTTCAGCTTCAGCGGCTACCCTTGCGGCTTCTTCAGCGCGTTGTCTAGCTTCTTCCTCGGCCCTAGCAACAGCTTCAGCTTCCTCTGCGGCACGCCTAGCTTCTTCTTGCTGTCTACGCTGTTCTTCTTCGGCTCTCCTACGAGCGGCTTCTTCGGCGGCTCTACGTCTAGCTTCTTCCTCGGCTCTAGCACGAGCTTCTGCTTCCGCACGAATACGTTCCTGTAACTCTCTGTCTGCTCTGTCATCTTGAGGTGGCGCAGGAGCCGGAACAGGGGCTGGGGTTGGAGCAGGGGCTGGCGCAGGAGTTGGAACTGGAGCTGGCCCTCCGGGAAAATTAGGTGTTCTACTAGGATCAAATGTAGTAGGACGTGTAGGCAACGAAGGTGCTGGTGCTGGCGCGGGAGCAGGCTGTTTTGTAGTGGGTGCAGGCTTTCCGCCTACCGGTTTTGTAGTAATTCCAAGACCGGGCGGTCTATTTGCACGCAGATACCCCAGCGCCGCAGTAATGCTAGGGAATTCTTTTGTGCCTACGTAATACGCCATGCTAATCCCTACACATTACTTACAAACGTCACATCAATCGATGCAGACGGTATGCCGGGGTGCGGAGATGAAGCCGCTTCTGTGTGTAAGTTTACACCTGTATCGTCTGTTGCCCAGTAGATTTCAATATAATCACTGGCCGCTAGAGAGACCATAAACTCCCAGTTTAGTGCATCGTAGTCGTTCCCTTTAATGTGGAACTCATGCCCTGAATACGCTACTGAACTACCATTCTTCTCTTCGTAAATCGTTATCTGTGCATCACTAGCGTTGTTGTGTTCTAACTGTAACGTTACGTTGAACTGATACACCCCTGCATCTGTGACGTTTATGCGGCTGTTGTTTGAGAGAGTAACACCACTATTAAGCACCGTGTTGTTAAACGTAACTGCATAACCTGTGTTTACGACAGCGGCAGTTTGGTCTTGTGTGCTGTAGAACGTACCTACTGGACTATATATAAATTTACCACCGTTATCGGTACTGACTAAGTTATCAAACGCATTTATAAGGCGCGTAAAGAACAGTCGCAGAACATTACTGTTCTGGTCCATAAACGGGCGATCGTAAGTTTCGGTTGCAAGAGGCAACGCAGGAGGAGCAGGGCGCTCTAATTCGTTAGCCATCAGCGCCTCCCGTCAGGGCGCATGTCCACTCGTGGTGAACCTAACTGCCATCGAACTCCAAGAGAATCTGATTCAACTTTGATAGACATCTGACGGCCACGCACGCGCGTGTTTACCTGTCCTGTAAACTTCTCAATAGGCACTGTAGCCGTACGTGTTACCGTACCAGAGTTGGATCCTCCCTCAGATGTAGGACTGTTATAACCCGAACCAGAGTTAGCCAACGGCAACAGACTCATAGTGGCATGAGGATCATCTACTGTAGAGCCATCAAACGTCATGTCCGGCATCAAGCGCCAAATAAACGCAAACCGATCACCGTCATCTATATCAAACTGTCCAGACGTGATAGACGCTGAAATCGGCACAGGGGTGCCTGTCTCGTTGTCGTCGGTGCCAAACTCGTGGTTGGTCAAGTTGTATGTATATGAAGCCGCTAGTGGGTAGTCACGCAGTCCAGAGTCAAGCCACGCTGTACGCGCCATTGTGCCGTAGTACCACGTCTTTTCGAGGTAGTTGTAGACGACATATCGGTCGATTGTTTGGCTGTTTTGTGAGCAGTAGAACCACCATATCTCGTGAAACGCTTCGTTAGTTCCTGCAAATACTTGGTCGTACTGCAACTCGTTGAAATCGTTAAATACAAACCGTCGAACGTCACAAGGTAATGTTTGCGTGCGTCCATCGTAGGAATAGAACTTGTCTTTGCCCATCCAATAGGCAACACCACCAGAAAATCCAACGGCATTTTGAGAGGCAATAGAGGTGTTATCGCCCACCAACTGCACGCCCCACACGATCGGCGCACCTTGGTACTGAAGTGAGTAAAGAGAAGAATCAGTCCAAACAAGCACCTCTTGGCGTGACTGTTTAGCCGTTACGATCTCTGTGCCCTTGGATAGTCGCAGGTCACCAGCTTGGTTTGTAGTGGCTGGCGTCCAGTTTGCGGGGTCTTCTTGGTCAGACCACCGAATCAGCATAGGGTCGAACGTTGCAGAACCCAGCGGATTTGCGCCGAAACAAAAGACGAACCGGCTAACGTCGGACACAAGAATAAAGTTTTGTTTGCTAGGTACGTTCGACGCACCTGATAGCGTGTTTAGGTACACGGCACGAGTCTCTACGCCGTTGGTTGCATCCCAGTAGAAGATGTCACCACCTCGTGGCCCAAATATTAAGTCTTCACCAAAGTTAGACTGGCTCCAGAGGCGGATAGCTTCGGTCGATGTGCCACCGGTACCCCATACACCAGCACCCCATGTGCCACCACCCCAACCGGTCAGAGGCACTTCGTAAGGCTCACCTGTACGTATCTGATACGCACCAACCACTGAAGATCCGCCGTTACCTGTGTCGGACGCGTTGGCCGTAGCTGTGGCTGTTATGGTGTAAGAGTTAGCATCTGGAACTGCTACGATCTGGTATTCCGCATTCAGCACGCTAGCCGTAATGTTACCGCCTAGTGTTACCGCGCCACTAAACGTAACAAAATCTCCCTCACGTGCACCGTGGCCGGTATCAGTTACCGTCAGTGTGGTTGACCCGTTGGTAGCCGCAAAGGTCACATCACCAGCGGCGGTGGTCTCTCGAATCGGCGTAATGTCGTTGTATCCGCCACCTTGCTCTAAATAGAACTTGAGGTGCGTGCCTACGCCAATGAGGTTAATGCTTCCAAGCGTTATCCAGTTGGATAGCGAACGGCATACGCCCTGAAAGGTAGACACAGAGATACGTTCCCAGCCACCAATCTTTTCGGGGTACCCTTGCCGAAATCGTACCTTGTCACACTCATACCAACCAGCTTCGTTAGTGTATCGTGTTACCTCACGATTGATTCCCGGCTTGAAAGCTAATTTTTTTAACGCCATATCGCACCTATAGAGTGTCACCAAATACCGGCGGCAACGTGGTTACTTGTATAGATACGCTCTCTTTTAAATTAAGAGGTTGACCACAATCTGAACAAGTGTCGGCTTCTAGCTCGGCTTCGTCAAGGTCATAGCCACAATGAGCACAAACAACTTCTACTGTGTGCGTTGGCTCAGTGCCACCATCGATATCTCTCGCCTGAACAGTATTACGCATACCCTTCTCCGTATCGACCGGTGCGAATCATTTCGCAGACTTCATCCGCTCGTGATCCTACCTGTTTGGCCCAACGCGAATCGTAAAATTCGTCGGCGGCTTTGGGGTAATCTCCTGCCTCCATCGCCGCTAAAGCATTCTTAAAACCTAGCAGACGCGTCATACCTAGATTAAAACATAGGTTAACGATGGCGTCTTGGCGCACAAGGTCAAGGTCCACGAACCACGACAGTGCGATCAATTCTTGCTTGCACCGTTTTATGTCGTTCTCAAGGAGGTAGTCTATCTCGTCATCAGATAGACCTAAGCCATTGTTTTCGCTGATGTTTCTACCCACACCGATGGTTTCAAAACCAGCCGGACACAGATAGCAAAACTTCTTTACACCTTCATGGCGCTTTAATTGTGCAACGAGCTTACTCATAAGTCAGTCCTGTTTCTGAGACGCACCAAAATAGAACGATACGACTGCGGAAACAAGACCGCCAAGGTAACCCAAGATCAGGTTGATAAGTTCCATAGACGTCGAACCGGGCGGCTCAATGACGATAAACGCACAGAAAGAACAGAAAAAGAGGACCATAATTAGTCCGATCGTTCGTGCAGTCCAGTCTGTAGAGAAGTTAGAGCGTGCGTCCTGAATGTCTTTAGTTTCAAGCGCAAACACGTCCACTTCGAGTTCCTTCATGCGGACCTCAAAATCTAGTTCAGCTTTTTTGATTTCAGCTAACTGCTCAGGTGTAGCCTGTTGTAGGGCTTTCTCCATCTTTGCCGGAACTGGATCGCAACCAAGCACATCTGCCAACATGGACGCCGCCGCACCGCCGACAGGACCGCCCAAAGCGGCTCCAATTGTAGGAGCCAGTGACCCCACTAACCCTTTTACTTTGTCAAAATTCATCTGAAATACTCCGCCGCGCCAATAACTGCAATCAGGAAGGGGTAGATTGCGAGGATCATACGCTCTAGTTTGTTAAACCGCTCGTTACCTTGGTCCAACCGCTTTTCAATGTTTTGTCGTAGCAGTTTGCACTCGGCTTCATGTATTTCAATGCGCTTGAGCGCTTCTTCTGCTGTGTCCATTAGTTACCGCCTAAAGGATTTGTTGCGTCTATTGCCGTCCAAAGGTCATCCATATCACGCTCAAAACGCTTGAGGCGCTCATCTATTGTAGATAGCGCATCTAATTTACCAGAAACACGTAGTTCTGTTTCGGATGATGTTTTCTCTACTGTACTGATACGATCGCGTAAGTCCAGTAGCTCTTGCTGTGCATCCATAATTTGCACGAGGTTGGCACCCAGTTCAGCCAGCTTGCCTTGCAGATTCTCAACATCTGCCGCTGTCATGGCATGCTCCATGTTCGACAGTTTGACGTCCATCGCTTGCAGTCGTGTGGTATTTGATTCTCTAAGGTCATCGAACCGCGTAGCCAAACCTTCTGCTTGCGCTGTTGCGGCTATGACTGCCTCTGACTGCTCATTCAATTGTGCAAAGAACTGAGATGCCGCCCAGATTCCGCCCCCAATTGTTGAGCCAAAAGTAAGCACGATAGCAATCCAAACGCCCTTGATGGACGTCCCGCCGACATTAACCTCTAAATCTTCAAGGGCCACCGTTCAAGCACTCCTCTTGGTTTTCAGCGAACCAACACCCTCCCTCGGGGCTCGTGGTCCAAAATTCTTGTGTTTCAGCACGTGTTAACACATCTTCTGCGGCAACAAAGTAGTTACCTACCTGCAAGCCTTGAATGGTGCTACCGCCGTCAAACGATACCCAAACGGCTTGTGTGTCTAAGTCAAAGAAAACAGACGCGGCCTCCTCAAAAGTCACGTTGTACTCTCTAGCCATATTATCTGCTTGATTCAGTAAGTTTTCATCATTAGCGACCGCCATATACGCGGCGGCAACTTGTATTGCTTGTTCGGTGTTAGACAACGCGTCGTTGTAGGCTTCAATCTCTTCATCCTGTAACGTTACGTCGTTTGCACCCATGAACTCTTGTAAGGCCATAGCCTCGCGCTCATCTGCCGCTGTCTGTGCGTCCTGCGCCATTTCGTTAACAGTAGCGACCATAATGATGGTTTGTGCGGCTTCGACGTAGGCATCGATCATTTCTGACACAGTGTCCATTGCTTGATCGGCTTGGTCTTGGAAGTATTGATCCGCGTTGGGATCATAGGAGTAAGTAGCCGCTTGAACTGCGGCAACGGCGGCATTGTAGGCGTCTTGCTGTTCTTTAGATATGTGACCGTTCTCGGCCATAGCTGGAGCAATGTAGCCTTCTCCAGCATAGGATTCGCCCCCTGCAATCGTCTTGATGCCATAGGCAAACGTGTCACGAATGCTTTGAGAGGTGTTAACTAAGTCGTCAATCTCGGTCGCGTTTAGTGGTACGGAAGCGATCGCTAAGGCTACCGCTATTAGACTCTTGCTCGCCGCTGTCATCGCCCCCTCCGGCTAAAAGCTCATCGTAAAAAGCCTTGTCCTCTTCATAATCGGGAATCCACATAGCTGGATTCTGTTTAATCGCTAGTACGGCATTCTTACCCACAAGTAATTTGCCAGACCGAATAATTGGGCATGGAGTTGCGCTCATAAACATAGCTCTCCATACCTGAGCATTTTGGCACATCAAACTGACAGAGGCCACTTTCATACCCATATTTGAGAGCGTAATCGCGTTTAATCTACGGTTGCACTCTTCATCTTGCCGATAAAGACCAGAAGACACGCCAAAACCTACTAACTGTACACCACCAGAAAGTGACTTAAGGCATGATTGCTGACCTGTGCTCATTAAAGAAGGAGAGACAGCAGTATTCGCAGGCATCTGTCTACCAGAGCCAGCACCGTTGTACGTCTTGTTGACGTTGTTATTGTTTGAGTTTGACGTGTTTAAGTCGCCCTCAATGTTTGTGTCATCCCCATCACCATCAAAGTCTGGCTCGTACTCACCATCGTCTCTTACTGGCGGTGGATCAACCTCAGGCGTAGGATCTACCTCAGGGGTGTCCTGCCCGAAGGCAGGACTTAAGAGACTAATCAGCAGGATCAGCAGACACTTCTTCGTAATCCTCATCGGTGATCTCCTCACTTTCAAGATCTTGTGCTAAGTCTTCGATAAACTTTGTGCGGCAAAATGAAAGCTGTTCTAAGTTGAACTGAGAATTGCCGATCTTTCGATCGAGATCATTGATGTGGTTCAAGAGCGCTCTTTGTCGATCTGTAAAATCTTCAAGGATGTACTCTTGGCCGTTAACGTTGATTGGGGTCTTTTCGTCTTTTCCCATTTTCGTTACTCCAAGTTGTGGTTAAGGTTTAGGAAGCAGTATAGCCGTTTCCTGCGGTGATTGCGGCATTGGACGCAGTCATGTCCTCGCCGTCCCAATCGTCTTTGGCAACCATAAGCTCAAGGTGTTCTACGTTACGGTCAACGCAGTCTTGACGCTCTGCGGCTTCCATATCGTCGTCTTGGTTACCAGCAACGATGTCGTTGATTAGATCTACGCTATGTCCCATAGCAGTAAAGTCTTGTGTGCGCTCTTCAGCGGTTCTTGCTTCGTCAGTCATGGATAGTCTCCTTAGCTAAATACTGCGTTGCAGATAGTCTGCACGTTAGCAGGTTCGGACGACCAGTCGTCACCTGATTGAATTACATGACGGTGATAGCTTTGTGCAATCACAGCGCCGTCCTTTAGTACCTTAGTAGTCATGCGAACTTGAACAGAGGTGACAGTATTGCCGTCCTCGTCCTGCGTTTCGACCACTTCAATTTTGTCTGCAACTTCTTCTTCAGTTAATGCCATTGTCTTTCTCCTTTAGTCCGTCTCAAGAGTCCACTTGAGATAATTAGGCTACTTTATAAACAACCCCTCCACTTAATCTTTGTTGAGTGTTTGTTGGCGTTAAAGTTACGTTGGTGTTTCCAGCGCCTAATTCTTTAAAAAGAATCTCTGTGCTAGTTATACCCATATAAAAGTCTTCATCACTCCACGTAAAATCAAAAACCCTTGATAATGAAGTGACAGAAGTCTGTTCTGATAAGTTATTAACAAACGGCAAGCCCGCAACTTTAGTATAAGCACGGCTTGTAATTGCTGTGCTTGACGAGCTAAAGGTAAACCAAGCTGTCACCTTGTCTCCAACTTTTGTATAGTATCCTGCCGCAGAGCCAGCCCATGTTGTTGTATTTCCTGAAGCGTCTTGAAGTGAAGGAGTCCACGTCCCTTCTTCGTAGTCGTCTAGTTTATTGGCACCTGTGGTTCCGCCTAGGTACGCACCGCCTGACAGGTATAGGTCTTTGAAGCGTCCACCTGAAACACCCAAGTCAATAGCGCCGTCTCTGTTAACTAAACCGGTATGGTCTCTTGGCTGGATGGCATTATTTGCGTCTTGGAAAAGTAAACCTGTATCGCCTTTACCGATTCCTAAGTAGCCGTTATCAGCAGTAATACTACCGACTGTGGTGCCTCCTTTGTAGAAGTTCAAAAGCGAACCGTCTGTTGTGTTTCTGTTTATAAATTGAACAGTGTTGTTTGTTGCAGATTGATATGATTCACCACTTGCAAAACGAACATGACCATCAGTATCAACGCCTGACGTAGAAGTTCGACCAACTAAGAAGTTGCCGCTTGCATCAAAAATACCCCGAGGATTACCGTCACCATCTGCCAAGACGATGTGGTTGCTTGAGGTGCGGATGTCGAGGCCATTGCTGTTACCAGAGTAACGACCAATGATGGTATTTTTTGCACCAGTGGTAATAGACGCCCCTGCCGCCTTACCAAAAAACGTGTTGTCGTTAGGAGTTGTTAGCCCGCCACCTGCTCCTTCACCAACAGCGGTATTCCTTGAGCCAGTAGTAACGGCACTTAACGCACCTCTACCAATTGCAGTATTGCTGTCACCAGTAGTAGAAGCCGTAAGCGCTATATAGCCTACAGCAACATTATTATCGGAAGTCGTAATTGCGTCACCCGCTAGACCCCCGATAAGTGTATTGTTTTTACCCGTGGTTGTTGCATAACCAGATTGGAATCCAATGGCTACGTTGTAGATATCTGCGGCTGATGTGTTGTTTTGCGTGTTGAGCGCGCGATATCCGAGGGCTGTGGAGCGACTGCCTTGTGTTTCAGTTGTTAAGGCTCTGAAACCTAAAGCGGTGTTATATTGTCCAACAGTAAGAGCATCAAGTGATTCGCTACCGACAGCCGTGTTTTGTGCGCCCGTGGTAATTTGATCGCCTGAGTTGTAACCAATCGCAATGTTATGTTGAGCGGTAGTAGCAAGCCTTAAGGCGTTTCTACCTATAGCAATGTTGTAGCTACCGGTGGTGTTAGTTAGCAGAGCGCTAGTAGAGATACCGATATTACTATCACCAGTAGTATTAGCGCCCATAGTGTTAACACCCACAGCCACGTTGTTCGTGCCGGAGGTGTTTGCGTCTAACGCAGAAGCGCCAACCGCTGTGTTGTTAGTGCCTGTATTTGCGCCACCTAAAGCATTAGATCCAAGCGCTGTGTTGTAACTAGCGGTGGTGTTGCCATCTAAAGCATTAACACCGACCGCAGTATTGTGTTGACCTGTCGTATTTGCGGCTAAAGTGCCAGCACCTAATGCCGAATTACTGTGGCCTGTTGTACTTGCGCCGAGCGACCCGTAACCAACAGCCGTGTTACTGCTCGCTGTGGTGCTTGCGTCTAAGGCGGCATAGCCAATGGCTATATTACTGGTTCCAGTAGTGTTATTCAGCAAGGCTTGATGGCCGACAGCAACATTACCACCAGCCGTCGTGTTTTCTTGCAATGCTTGAGCACCAATAGCGATGTTCTGACCGCCTGTAGTGTTATCGAGCATTGCCGCATAACCTACGGCGACGTTGTTAGAAGCTGTGGTGTTGTTATCGAGAGCGTGCATACCTACAGCGGTATTAGAGCCACCCGTGGTATTTGCCTCCAGTGCCAAACGACCGAGTGCGGTATTGCTTGAACCTGTGGTATTTCTAAATAATGCCTCGTGGCCCAAAGCTGTGTTGCTTGTGCCGCTTGTATTTCCTGACAGCGCACGATAACCAACAGCGGTCAAAGCACCTTGAGTTGTGATTGCATCAAGCGCAAAACGGCCCACAGCCACACACTCACTTGCCGACGTAGCTGACGACATAGCATTCATGCCAACAGCGGTATTGTGATTACCGCTTGTTAGTTCACCCAGTGAGTCATAGCCCAGCATTGTGTTGTTGGAGCCGTCTTGAACTTTATAGCCTGCCAATCCGCCAAGAGCCGTGTTATTTGTGCCTGTCTGCGTTGTAGTGCCTTGCAGTGCGCCGTAACCTACGCCTGTGTTGTAGGAGTCAACATTTGATGATGGGTTGAAGAAGTACAAAGAGTACATGCCAACCGCAACGTTTCTATCACCCACATCATTGGAGTACATGGAATCCCGGCCAACAGCGACGTTTTCAACACCTGTCGTCACACTTCGGCCTGCTCTTGAGCCAAAGGCTGTATTATCTGAACCCGTAGAGGCAGTAAGCGTTTCAAATCCTACGGCAGTAGAGTCTGAACCCGTAGTGTTTGCATCAAGCGCCACATAACCAACAGCGGTATTTCCACCGCCCGTAGTATTTAAGTTAAGGGCCGCGTAGCCAACAGCGGTACTTCCTGTCCCTGTGGTGTTATCTGACAACGACGCATAACCAACAGCAGTGCTTCCGGTTCCTGTAGTGTTGGACGCAAGCGCCTGAGAGCCAACGCCTACCATTTGCTGGGCTGTACTTACGGATCCTGCAAGGTATCCTATATAGACACTGCGATCCGTATCGACTATACCTCCGCCAGCCTGAATACCAATTGCCACGTTTAGCTGGCCCGTAGTCAATGCGCCCAGCGAGTTATAGCCAACTGCGGTATTGTAGTTTCCGGTGGTGGCGGCATCCATTGATAGAGCGCCAACAGCCGTATTCTGCGTACCAGTCGTTTGAGCGCCAAGCGCCGCATAACCTACCGCCGTGCTGTTTGATGATGTGGTGGTTGCGTCTAAAGCGGTGCTACCAAGCGCCGTATTGTATTGGCCTGTTGTGTTAGCGCCCAAGGCCCCATAGCCAGTAGCGACGTTATTACCCCCTGTAGTATTGGCATCAAGAGCCAATGTGCCGATAACAGTATTTTGACCACCAGAAGTATTTGCTTGTAAAGCGTTGTAACCGAGCGCTGTGTTGTTGTTGCCTGTAGTATTTTCAGCGGCCTTATAGCCGACTGCCACCAAACCTGTTCCAGTGGTTATGTCTTTACCAGCCTCATAACCTAAAGCCACATTTCCAGATGCTGTTGTATTACTTGCTAGAGAAGAAAGACCGACGGCGGTGTTTAACGTACCCGTTGTGTTCGCCGTTAATGCGCTCTTACCCACAGCCGTGTTTGAGCCGCCTGAAGTTATTGCATCACCCGCAAGGCCACCAATAAGAGTGTTGCCTTGACCTGTAGTTACTGATGCTCCAGCACTAGACCCCACAGCCACGTTATACATATCAGCAGAGCTAGTGTTGTTTTGAGATTTCAGTGCAAGCCTACCTACCGCAACACTGTGTCTGCCTGTTGTGTCAGTTAACAGCGCTTGATAACCAACAGCCGTGTTGTAGAACGACGCTACGCCTGCGCTAAGAGCTTGCGCTCCGACAGCCGTGTTATCACTTCCAGTTGTAATTGCATCACCAGCTAGTCCGCCAACAAAGGTGTTATGAACACCTGAAGTGGCGTTGGTTCCAGCAAAGAATCCTACTGCTACGTTATATGTATCCGTTGCTGTAGTATGGTTCTGTGCGCTTAGCGCGGCGTAACCTATAGCAACGCTACGTGCGCCTTGAGTGTCGTCGTCGAGCGACAAACCGCCGACAGCGACGTTAAACTTACCTGTAGTAATTGATGCTCCCGCGTTGTGACCAATAGCGATATTGTAAGCGTCTGTGCTGGACGTAAAGTTTTGCGACCCTAACGCTGAGTTACCAATCGCAATGTTTCTATCGCCTTGAGTATCCGCATCTAGCGCCTCAACACCTATGACAACGTTAGAATTACCTGTCGTTAGGCTTTGACCAGACTTACTACCAATAATGGTATTTGAGCTTCCTGTGGTTACTGCCTCGCCTGCGGCAAAGCCGAGATAGGTGCCGTCGCTTGCAGTGGTGGAGGCGAATCCTGTTTGATAACCAATCCCAGTATTTCTTGTGCCTGTGGTGTTTGCTGTTAGTGTTTGATGACCAACAGCAGTATTATTACTTGCAGTAGTATTTGCTCCTAAAGCGTTGTTACCAATACCTACGTTATAAGCTCCTGTAGTATTGGCATCTAGCGCGGCGCTTCCGATTGCAATGTTGTGATCAGCCGTAGTGTTTGAAAACAGTGCATTCAATCCAATACCAATGTTTCCTGCGCCAGTGCTATTTTGGTACAACGCCCTGTAGCTTATGCCAACATTTGATGCACCTGTAGTGTTGGCGCGGAGTGCTTGCATCCCAAGTGCAGTGTTATTAGAAGCCGTTGTGTTACTTCTAAGCGCATCCATACCAACGCCGGTATTGTTATCTCCGGTTGTAGTTGAGTACAAAGCCTCGGAGCCAATAGCTACGTTAAAATTACCTGTGCTATTGATTGTGTAAAGCGCATCGTTTCCAAGTGCTACGTTTTCCGTGCCAAGCGGATAGTTACCATCCAGCTTGATTGTGCCGCCGTCTACTGACAGGTTGCCTGCGATATCAACTGCGGCATTTACATCTACAGTTGTAGTTGCAATTTGCACCTCAGTGTCTGCAACAATATCAAGCTGTCCGTCCGCGCTTGAATTTAGATAAATTGCGCTATCACGAAACTGTACTTTGTCCGTTGTGGTGAGTTCGATATTTGTCCCGCCGGAGGTGTTGCCGTTAGCCAGAACCTCAGAAAGTTCGTTGTTAGCACCGACTTGAGAATCTACATACGCCTTGATGGACTGTTGGGTAGCGAGTGCTGTGGCGCTGTTAGACGCCATATTGTCTTCGTCTTTTATGCTTGAAACGGTAGCGCCGTCGCCATTAAGTGTAAGGCTGTTGATGTTTGTGATGCCTTCTTCGACGTTTGTGCCGTCACAAAAAACCACCATGTTCTTAGTGTTGGGTACAGCAATACCCGTGCCAGAAGACGTTTTGACAGTAATTGTCTGGCCTGTGCCGTTCTCGACAATGTAAATTTTAGACGCCGCTGGACAAATAACCGTACCTGCACCGGTCAACGCCGTGCCTGTGTCAGTCAGAGTAAGGATCGCCGCACGAGACTCAGAGGTCGTGCCATCGGCAGTGGTTAGTGTGTGGGAGTTAGCGGTCCATGTGTTAATGACTGCACGGCCTGCGATAGCTTCTTCGACCATCGAAGTGATGTTGTCGTTTACAACATCGCCCCAAGTACCACTAAGCTCGCCTTGTACGGGAAGCGCTAGTTTAAGTATGCTGGTGTACTGTGTTGCCATTCTCTTGTCCTCAAGCGGCTATATCGTCCCAATTTGGCGTCTGGCCTGTATCCAGATTACCCCAAGAAGGACTCTGCGTATCTGTAATGTTCTGCCAATTTGGGGCCTGTCCTGATGATATATTACCCCAAGTTGGCGTTTGTCCGTCAGAAATCGCTTGCCAGTCTGGTGTCTGATCTGTAGGTATTTCGCCCCAGATGAACACATTTCCGACTGCACCTGAGGCTTCTACGCCTGTTGGAAGTGCAGTTGCTCCAGCAGTAACAGTTACTGTACCTAAACTTACGGTACTTTCAACTCCTGTAACTATAACATCAACAACGACCGCAACGTGTACAGTTCCGATTGCGCCGGTCGCTTCGAGACCTGACGGGGTTGCAATGGCGTCACCCGTTACAGCGACAGTGCCAAGAGACGTAGTAGCTTCTTCTCCTGTAACGCTTACATTAGCGTCAGCAACAACAGAAACCGTTCCAAGAGCGCTAGTAGCTTCAAGCCCCGCTGGGGATACATTTGCTGTGCCGGTAACAGTGACAGAACCAAGGCCAGTAGTGGCTTCAAGTCCTGATGGAGAGACAATAGCGTCACCTGTGGCAACAACCGTGCCAAGCGCCGTCGTACCAGCAACGCCGGTAACTGTGAGGTTTGCATCGCCTGAAACGCTGACAGTGCCTATCGCACCTGTAGACTCAACGCCGGTTGGGAATACGTTCGCATCACCTGTAACAGTGACAGAACCAAGAGCTGTGGTAGCTTCTTCTCCTGTGACACTGACATTTGCGTCAGCGGCGACAACGACCGTACCAAGTGCGGATGTAGCAGAAAGGCCCGTAACACTGACATTTGCATCAGCAGTGACGGTGACGGAGCCTAAAGCGGAAGTACCGGCGACACCGGTAACGCCGACGTTAGCGTCGGCAACAACAAGAACGTTTCCTATACCACCAGTGGCTTCAAGCCCTGATGGTTGAACTGTAGCCGCACCAGTAACAGTAACATTACCAAGTGCGCTAGTAGCTTCTAATCCAGTAACACTAACATCGGCATCAGCGGCGACAACAACAGTGCCAACTGCGCCGGTAGCTCCTACTCCATCGACGCTTACAATGGTGAGATCTGTACCCCAAGAGCCTTGGCCCCAAGCGGTAGAACCCCACCCTGTATACGTGACAGAGGAGGGCATTACGCGATCCGAATAATGGCGTTACTCGCGTCGGCTGTAGGGAACTGGATCTGAAAATCGCCAGCAGTAGACGTTTTATCGGCACCAAAATCAAGCACGGCAACAGCAGGATTGCCGCCGCCAGACTTATAGATCAACGCTCCCCGTGCGGTGATTGTTGCGGTAGACCACGTTGTATCTGCAAAGTCTAGGAACGCAGTGGTCCCAGACGTCGTGGGAGCCACAACAGTTAACGTGTTACCACCTGCTGTATACCCAGTCCCTGAAACTTCGTTTGTTGTTGCATACGCCGTTGTAGACGCTCCAAGTGTTGCAGACGAAGTGAACAACGCTATTTTGAACGTTGCTGACGTGTCTGAACTAAAATCCATTTCGCCATCAAGAAGCGCTTTCTTGAATGACGTGCACATTGCTTGAGTAATTGCCATCTTTTATCCCCTAAGTTACAGGTATCTGAGGTTGTCCTGAACGATAAGTATCGCCGCGAAGTTTACCATCGCCAAGGTTTTTGAGTAACTTCAGCGACTGTACGTACATGCGCTCGTACATCTGTACGAGGTCTGGCTCACCTTTCATAAAACGCAAGGCTTCCACCAACGCTCCGTTTAAGAGCGCAGAATCAAACTCTTCGCCTAACCATGTAGTACCCGCCGTTACTATCGACTCAGGGTAATACCCGTAGTGAAGCTCCATTGTATACCCGCTATCAGGAGTTGGTCCCACAATAAAGCTATCATCATCAAAGTTAGCGTAGTGTTTAGGTAATCCTGTAGTAGTCTGTACTGGATACGCTTCACGAATAAAATTCACATCCTTGTTTAACAAGAAATGGTAATTACCGCTACCGTCTACAACCGCTAAACTATAGGTATACAGATAATCAGCAGGTGTGGCTAGGTATTTATTACTCGCAGTTAGTGTGCCCGTAACGTTCTTACGGAGCGCGGGGATCTGAACAGTGTTATAAATTTTCTGTTCAGCCTGTTCTGTAAACATAGCGAGCTGTGCATCAGTGAACGTATTTTCAGTGATGTCCTCAATGTTAGTTTTCAGCTCGGTATAGTTCATGCTTTACCCCATAGGACCGCGAGCATAGAGTCCTTTTGTAGCCGCACCAGTACCACGAACCTTGACTTGCTTGTTCTTGGACTTTGGCTTCTTAGTAGCTTTTGGTGTTTGCTTACGCATCGTATTCACTCCTACGAAATCTGAACTACAGCTTGCCCTATAAATCCAGTACCGACAACCGGCTTGACTGGCTCTATTAACGCTCTGCTAGCCGCATACTGATTGGAATCAGGACGTGGATCACGTAGCGCTTGTGGGTCATTAACAGGAAACTCCCCCAGCTTTAACTGCGGATGGTCTCCATCCCAACACTCAGGGCACGATTTAATGTTTGTATCGCGTCCCTTCTTGTAAACATTACGTAGCTCACGCAGTTTGTACGTAAAGCCACATACATCGCATACGCCGAGCGCTTTCTGACTTGACGCAAATCGATTGCCCATCTCAGATCCTCATAGCGCGAGGAACAAAACGAGCTGGTGTTTTTTCTCTATCTTCCCCCGCCGCTAAAGCAAATTGCTCTTCGTATGCTTGTTTGAGCATAGGCAAGCGTTCAGCAAGCTCCGGCACTTTCATAGCGATGTGGTATGCAAGACCTGCGACAAGACATGGGAAAAAGCGGAAGTTCATGTCTGAAGTCTCAGCACCGGCACCGGCGTCTTGAATGCGGCGGAGCCTCCAATAACGGAAGGTATAGTCGTTTGTGTCTGGCACAGGCCAAACGTTGATTTTAGGGTTATCTCGTAAGCGTTCTATCCACACTTGAATAGGTCTACCACGCGATAACTTGTTTGGGATAGATGCGTAGGTACTTACGCTAATACGACTTATCGTAAGGTCAGATTGTGTCGATTGGTTACCTGCACCTGTACGAATTACCTGCTCAAGAAGGTCAATGGTGTCTGCTGGCAGATCGTACTCAGACGTACCAGCAACGAGGCTTACGGTGCCTTCATCGATGGTCCACAGGTTGATCCCACGGTTCTGCCACTCAATGGTCATCAGGTTCATGGACCGACGTGCAGTACGCAAATCGTATCCAGAGCGCATTTCACGGCCAGCACGCTCCCACGCTTCTTCAGCGATCTCCGTGAAGTCCATGTTAAATGCGGTAGTACCTGACGTTGCCATTACTTTTTACTCGCAGATTTCTTCTTGGCTGGAGCTTTTTTCTTAGCTACAGGCTTCTTTTCAACGGGTTTTTTAACGCCCATTGCTTCTAGTTTAGCCTCTGCTTGCTCTTTAGTCATCAAGTCAAATACAACTGTGACATACGTACCGTCTGCGTTTTTAGTGCCTATCTGATAGACCGGCTCTCCCGTAGAAAACTTTCCGTTTTGAAACACTTCCATTGTTTCTCTCCTTACGTATACAACGTCTTTTTACGTCTGTTATTCATAACAGCACCGCAACCACGAGCTATGGAACGCTTACCACGAGCAAGTCCACCCTCGCGAAACTTTACTTCCGCTTGTTTGGTGTTCTTGACCACAGTCTTACCTTTCTTGCCTTCCCGCTTCTTCTTTTTAGCTGTCGAAGAACGTTCAGACTTAGATAGGCTTTGGGCCTTACTTCTAGGCAAACATCGATCAGGGTTCTTTTTGTCTTTAGAAGTGCCGCACTCGCCTTTGATTTCGCCATCGGTACCGATGCGAACCCACTCTTGATCTCGCCACTTCTTTAACTCACCCATTACTTCTTCGCCTTTTTGCCTTTGGCACCCTTAGCATAGTTAGGGTCTTTGCAGTATTTAGACGCCGCCATATTTGCATAAGCACACGGGTACGTATCAAAGGTGCGCTTTGCCCACGCCTTACCCTTGGCACATATTTTCCCGCCTGACTTATAGTAACGACGCATGCTACCGCATCTTGCAGGGGCGTACGCCTTGACGCGCAATACCTGCACCGCGAACCTTACCGCCCTTAGCGTAGCCTTTTTTGACCATTTTCCCACCTTTCATTTTCTTGGCGGGTTTCTTGCCTTTCTTGTTAAGCACGCCCCGCCCAATCAGGACATCTTCCTGAGTGACTTCGCCATCGCCGCTTAGGTCCGGCATTTTGCCGCCTGCCTTATAACCTTTCTTCTTCATCATCGTCATCTCCCTCCGCATAGAGATTGTCAAAAACTTGGTTTACATCCAACGTGTAGTCTAGGTCAGACTTACTGTAATGGATATGTTGTGAGGGTAAGAAATCAGGAGCACCTTCTCCCATCTCAAACCACGCAGGATGCGACACTCGCACCCTGTTATTAGGTAAGGCTACGATGTTTCCGGTCCACTTTCCTGCGTCTAACAACTCAAGCACGTGCGCTTGCTTATGTTGCGCTGGGTCATCAGCGATCTCAGAATCAGTGTAGTCCACCGTAAAGTAATACTTGGCTGGGTAGAACTTACCGTCAATCTTTGCCAGCCACGGGCAGGGAGTGCATCTGTCTAGCACGTACACGCTATGCGTACGAGACGCGCAATCCCAAGGTTGAGCCGCCCACACAGGCATAGGGTCGGGCCATTCTTCTAAGGGTGTGTCCCCTACAAGTGCCGTAATTGGCATACGGGCCCACATAGCCCCGCCGTGAACGTTAGGCTCATCAGTGTCATCTGTCTCACAGCCAGTAAAGATAATCTGAAACGATAGGCACCGGTTAGGTATGGTGGTCACGGCGACCACCATAGCGTGTAAAAACTCACCATGATACGCCGTGTGGTTGTGCGTATATTCCCTACGAACCCAACATTTAAAGTGCGGTATGTTTGACTGTAAGAACGCCATCAGCAGTTCCACTTCCGCAAACTTTTGTTAATGCGGCTGTTAGGGTCATTCGCTGTCTTTGCGCTAGTGTTGCGCTTCTTCATACCCTTCATGCGGGCACAGAAAGACTTACGCCGTTTAGCGGCCTTAGAACCTTTCTTTAGCTTGCTAGGCTTAGTCGTTACAGCAGTCTTCAGCTTACTGCCGGGGTTCTCCC
>Ga0213860_10000242_pt1 | contig 21919 bp, 13 predicted proteins | sample PICome_3_FD_160118 | JGI IMG/M metagenome (GOLD analysis project Ga0213860, IMG submission 160118) | Coastal seawater microbial communities near Pivers Island, North Carolina, United States - PICO550 | ecosystem: Environmental > Aquatic > Marine > Coastal | place: USA: North Carolina...
GCACTTCGATATGATGAACTTATTGATTATCTAAATTCTCGTGCAGACGATTTTGTAGGAGAAACTACAAATACAATAACTAATTATACACCTGGCACAGTGCCAATAACTATTGCAACATACCCAAATACAACAATTAATGTTAAAACGGGTTTATTTGAAGAACAAACACCTATTTCATTACCAAGAAATTGTGCTTTAGTAGGTGATGAATTAAGAAGCACTGTTGTACAACCTGCTGCTGGTTATGAAACAACAAACATGTTTTATGTGAACAACGGAAGCGGCATAAGGAATATGACACTACAAGGTATAACTGGTACATTGCCTGATGTTCTAAATGCATACGGCACAAAACGTCCAAGTGGTGGTGCGTATGTATCACTTGATCCGGGCAATAATCCAGCAGACGAAAGTGTTTGGATTATTTCAAAATCACCATACGTACAGAATGTAACTACATTTGGTACAGGTTGTATTGGTCTTTTAGTAGACGGTGCATTACACAACGGTGGCAATGGATCGATTGTTGCTAATGACTTTACACAAGTTTTAGACGATGGCATTGGAGCATATGTTAGAAATGGCGGACTGTCTGAACTTGTAAGTGTGTTTACATACTTTAACTATATTGGTTACCTTGCAGAAAACGGCGGCAAAATGAGAGCCACTAATGGTAACAACTCATACGGAACATACGGTTCGGTTTCAGAAGGTGTTACACAAACAGAAACACCAATTACTGCTACGATAGATAACCAAACAGAACAGGCCGAAGTTGGTATAGTTCATAATAATGGCGATGAAGTAATGGCAATAGCATACTCTAATGCAGGCCAAAATTACACAAGTGCAACATTTACTGTAGCCGGCTCTGGTGCTAATGCAAGTCTAACAATGAGTGACTTTAGAGACGGTGCAGTTAGTCGAGTAAGAGTTTTATCTCCAGGCGATAGTAGTACACCAGGCGGTTTAAATTATACATATGTAACAGGAGAAGCTCAATCAGGAGACACTACATCTATTACGCTTGATGCAGGTGATTTAGAAACAGTTGCCGCAAACTATGAAGGTTTGTTAATTTTTATTAACAATGGTGCTGGCGTAGGACAATATGGTGTTATTGATACATATACTCCTGGAACAAAAGTAGCTACAATTGTAAAACATAGTGACGGAACTCCGGGATGGGACAGAATTGATTCTAGTTATGCTATTGCATCTACATTGAATTTAACTACTAGATATAGTATTGAACCTAGAATAGTGTTTAGTGCTCCTTCTTCGGGAACAAGAGCATGGGGAAGAGCAGTTGTCGAAAGTACTAGAATAACATCAATTAACATATATGATCCTGGATCAGGATACACTTCTGCTCCTAGTATTACTGTAACAGATAATCAAGCAACTACAGATGCAGCATTTACTGTGTTTGTAAATGACGGTGTATTAGGTATACCTACTTTTGCAAATAGAGGCACAGGTTATGTTAGATCAACTGCTACACTAACAGGCGACGGGTTTGGAGAAAAATATCAAATTGGAAATATTATAAAACTACAAAATTTATCTAGATTACCTGGACCTGGCGATAACATAGAAATTTCAGGTATCGACGAAGTTATCTATAAACTAACTAGAGTTGAAAGTACATCAGGGTCAGAACCTAATTTAGATGCTGTTATCAGAATATATCCATCATTAGGAGTTGAAGAATCACCTGATCATAATGTAGCAGTAACTATAAGACAAGACTATAGTCAAGTGCGTCTAACAGGACACGACTTCTTAGATATCGGCAGTGGTAATGTAAGCAGTACTAGATACCCTGATCTATACACAGATGGTGTAGATAGTGAAAATACGCCGCAGCAACAAAATGAAGTTATTGAAACAGGCGGCGGACGAGTGTTCTATACATCAACTGACCAGGACGGTAACTTCCGAGTTGGAGAACTATTTAAGGTTGAACAGTCAACTGGTATTGTTTCAGTTGACGCAAGTCAGTTTGACTTGACAGGTTTGACAGAAATTAGCTTAGGTGGTATTCAAGTTGGCGGCAGTGCAGTTGTTATTAGAGAATTTAGTAAGGACGGAACATTTACTGCGAATAGTAATAATATTGTACCTACTCAGGCTGCTATTATCAAATATCTAACTAGTAGAATAGCCGGTGGTAGTTCAAACGCAACAACAAACAAATTAACCGCAGGTGAAATAACTATACAGAATAATGAAATTGGTTCAAACGGAACATTAATTAAATTTCCTGTTAAAGTTAACTTTACAGGCGGAGTAAGTGGTAGAATGGCTGCTATGCAGTTATTTAGACACAGATCAAATAGATAAGATAAATAACATATAAGGACGGAGAGCTAAATGGCTGAGTTTAAATTAGGTAGAATTAGATTTATATGGAAAGGTACTTGGACAGGTACAACCGTATACTACAAAGACGACATCGTAAAACATGGTGGCAACACTTTTGTATGTACAGCAGGGCACACAAGTACTACTGACTTTGATACAGATTTTGCCACATACTGGGATAAATTAACCGACGGCCAAGAGTGGAAAGGCGATTGGGCAGACGCTACTGCATATAAAATAAATGATATTGTAAAATATGGCGGTTATCTATATGTAGCTAACGAAGCACACACTTCAGACACTCTGCTCGAAAACGATCAATCTAAATGGGATTTGTATGCAGAAGGCTTTGATTGGAAAAACAATTGGGCAACAGCTACTCATTACAAAGTAAATGACATTGTAAAATATAATGGCATTACATATTTGTGTATTACTGCACATACAAGTACAGCTACCGATGCCGACGGCCTTGAAGTAGATCAAGCTAATTGGCAAAAATTTACAGACGGACTTCAGTGGCAAGGTGATTGGGCAACAGCTACACGATATCGTGTAAATGATGTTGTTAAATACGGCGGCCAAATTTATGTTGCTAATACAGGACATACTAGTGCTGCAACTGATGCATTAGGTTTAGAAGCAGATCAAGCAAGCTGGGATTATCTACACAAAGGTGTAGAATATAAAGGTACTTTTGCATCTACTACACGTTATAAAGTTAATGATGTTGTTAAGTCAGGAGGCGGACTTTGGATTTGTGTAACAGCACATACTAGTCAAACAATATTACGTGACGACGAAGCAAACTGGGCACAGTTTGTTGAAGGTTTAGAATTTGAAGATAGTTGGAATGTAGCAACAGAATATCAAGTAGGTGATGTTGTAACTTATGGCGGATATCAATATGCTGCTATAACAAATCATGTAGGAACTACACCTACTACTCCAGCACAAACTGACTGGAACTTATTTGCAACTGGATTTAGTTTCCAAGGTGATTGGGATATAGCAACTGCATATCAAGTTGGTGATGTTGTAAGATTAAACGGTTATACTTATTTAGGTGTAGCAGATAGTACCGGAAGCCAGCCGCCAAGTGCAGATTGGGAATTATTAAATCAAGGGTTTGAATGGAAAGGCGATTGGGCAGATGCTACAGATTATGTATTAGGTGATGTTGTTATATATAACAACAGTTCTTATGTGGCTGTTGCAGCACACACATCAGACGAAACTGTTGCTCAAAACAGACCAGATCAAGATACTGACGGTTCAGAATGGAATCTAATGGTAGGTGGTCCTGAAAACAATGTAATGACCACAGACGGTGACTTAGTTTACTATAGTGGTGCAGGCCCTGCAAGATTGCCAATAGGTGAAGTCGGTCAAATACTTCGTGTAAATGATGCAGCAACAGCACCAGAATGGGGATTTTACGGCGCTATTAATAACATTGTTTATGTTGAAGCGGAAAATGGTATTGACGGAGCAGCACCTAGTTATGGTACTACTATTGACCGTCCATTTAAAACTATTAAGCATGCAGCATATAATATCGAAAACGGATATATGCGTGTAAATGCACGTAAATTAATAGAACTTAACAGAGCATTTATTGCTGATGAAACTGTAGAATGGATTGACGCACAGATCACAGCAAATGCCGGAACTCCGTTTACTAATGCATTTACTTATGATAAAGCTGCTTGGAGAATCTACATTGGTAGATTATTAACAGCACTATTACATGATCTAGGACACTCTGGTAATGAAGAAACTAGAAAACTAACAGCAGCAATTTTTGACGCTGTAGATATAGTTGGCAAAGAAGCTGAATTTGTAGCTGGTGTAGAATACACAGAAGAAGTAATTGATGCTATATTGAGCAATGTAGCGCCAGCAGCTACATACGGTGCTCTAACTAGACATCCAGATGCAACACTATTAGAAGAGTCAGATGCACAAGGTATAGTTGGAAATCTAATAGACATTCTTACTGTTGCAGTTACAGATGGTGCGCTAACAAATATTCCAGCAGAATTACAACCACAAAATACTATATTTGTAAAAACTGGCCAGTGTAACGAAGTACTTCCAATTGTGATTCCAAAAAATACAGCAGTTGTAGGCGACGAATTACGTTCAACAAGAATTAGTCCGGCTGGTTCTTTAGTAGCAAGTGATGATGTTGCATACAGTTTAGATGGTATTTCTAGATTACAGGCTATTATAAGTGATACTATACAAAATGTTGCAGTTACAGCTACCACAGGAAACGCTGTATCTCAAGTAACAACTCACCCTGCGGGAGCAGCAGCAGCAGGCACAGCAGCAGCAGGGATAGTACAAGATATATATGACCAAATTGACTTTGATATTAATGCCGCAGGCGCAGCACCTACATTAGCAGGTACTATGACAGCATTAACTTCAACAGAATATACTTATGCTATAGAAGTATTAGAAGCGAACAGAGAGTTTTTAAAAGCAGAAGTAATTGCTTACATAAACGACACATATCCTGCATATGTATACAATGAAGATTCATGTAAACGTGATGTAGATCGTTATATTGATGCAGTAAAACACGACTTAATTTATACAGGCAACTACAAAGCAATTAGAGCAGCAACAGCATATGTAAACTCAGTAAATGGATCAATAACACAAGATATGTTCTATCTACGTAATGGAACAGGATTTAGAAATTGTACAGTTACAGGGCTTACTGGTTCACTAGGCAGTGCAAACTCATATGGTACTAAACGTCCAAGTGCAGGTGCATATGTATCACTTGATCCAGGTTGGGGCACAGCACATGAAGATGCATGGATTACTAATAAATCACCATATGTACAAAACGTGACTACATTTGGTACAGGGTGTGTAGGTTTAAAAGTAGATGGCGATTTACATGCAGGCGGTAATGATTCAATTGTTGCTAACGACTTTACACAAGTATTAAGTGACGGTATTGGTGTATGGGTTACAAATTTAGGACGCTCAGAACTTGTATCTGTGTTCTCATACTATGGACACATTGGATACTTAGCAGAGAACGGTGGCAAGATTCGTGCTACAAATGGTAACTCATCATATGGTGATTACGGTACAGTTGCTGAAGGTGTTGACTCAACAGAAACACCGATTACTGCTACTGTAAACAACTATGCAAATGAAGCAGTAGTTGCTAATGTATTAACTGATGGTAATAATATTTTAACATTTGAATATACAAACGCAGGTGTAAATTATACATCAGGTGCAACATCTTTCACAGTAACAGGTGAAGGCTTCGGTGCAACTACAAGTGCAGTTAATGTAACAAACGGCGGCGTGTTTGAAGTTAGACTACTTGAACCATCAGATGATTTTGGCGGTGATGGATATGTAACTGCAACCAACACAGCTCAAACAGGTAATACAACACAAATCACTTTAAGTAACACAGATGTTGCCACAAGCCCTGCATATGTAGGAATGGCTGTATGGATTGTTGCAGGAACTGGAGCAGGACAATATGCTATTATTGACACATACAACAGTGGTACAAAAATTGCAACAGTTGTTAAGGCAAGTGATGGCAGTGCAGGCTGGGATCACGTAACTGGTTTAACAATTGAAACAGTATTAGATGATACAACAGAATACTATATAGAACCTGCTGTTTCGTTTACAGCACCACCTTCGGGATTATATTCAGATACTGCAAAAGCAAGAGTAAGAGTTGAAGATGAGAAAATTGTAGAAGTACGCATTTGGGATCCAGGTAACGGGTACCTAAGTGCTCCAACAATGACTATTACAGATCCAAGTAATACAGTAGATGCTCCTCACTTAGTTCGTATCGGCGACGGCGTACTAACACAGCCAACATGGTCAAATAGAGGAACTAATTTTACAACTGCACAATCAGAAGTCACTGGCGACGGTTATGCAGACTTGTATCAACCAGGTAATGTGCTAAATGTAGAAGGCATGACAGACATTCCTCAAGCAGGCGCAAATATTGAAATTGCAGGTATTGCAGGAGCATATTTTAAACTTGTTGTTGTTAGAAATTTAGCAGGTACAGGACCGTATAGTGCTACTTTACAATTATCACCTAATATTACTATTACAGATGCACCTGAACACGGAGAAGGTGTAACATTGAGAATACGTTATTCTCAAGTACGTCTAACAGGACATGATTTCTTAGATATTGGTACTGGTAACTTCTCAAATACTAACTATCCAGGAATTCCTTTAGTTGATCCAGATCCGGACAAAGAAACAAATGACTTTGGCGGAGGTAGAGTGTTCTATACATCAACCGACCAAGACGGTAACTTCCGAGTTGGTGAATTGTTTAGTATTGAACAGGCAACAGGTATTGCTACACTAGATGCTGATGCATTTAATATTTCAGGACTACAAGAACTACAACTAGGTGCTATTAGTTTAGGTGGAACAGCAGCAGTTATTACTGAGTTTAGTACTGACAGTACATTTACTGCAAACAGTGATAACATTGTTCCAACACAAAAAGCTATCAAAACTTACATACAGTCACAAATTGGTGGTGGCGCAGGCGAACTAAATGTAAACCAACTTACAGCTGGTCAAATAAGAATTACCGGCGATACTATTTCTCATACTACCGGAGGAGAGATAAATATAACTAATAACGTAACTTTTACCAGTGGAGTAGATGGTGATCCGGTTGCACTTAACTACTTCTTATTATCATAATGGAGAACAAATAAAATGGCATCAGGAAAAGTAGGCGCAAATGACGTAAGCGCAACAACCAATACAACAGTGTATACTTGCCCAGCAGATACATACGCTGTAGTTGCAGTTAATATATGCAACAGAGGAGCAAGTTCTGCTAACGTAAGAATTGCAGTTGCAGACACAGATACTCCGGGTAACGCAGAATATATCGAGTATGATACTCAAGTGTTTGCAAAAAATGTGTTGGAGCGTACAGGATTAGTATTAGCAGCGGGCCAAAAAATAGTAGTTTATTCAAGTGCAGCAAGTATAAGTGCAGTAGTTGTTGGAATTGAAACTGCGGCATAAATATATTAAAGAGGTATTATAAAATGGGAAGATACGTAACTCCAAGTTTAACAGCAAGTCAATTAACAAATGATTTTGCTATAGGTAACACAACTTACGATGCAGATGATTTTGTAAGTGCAATGGTCTCAAATGACATTACTTATTCTAATGTAACATACGAAGACGACGAAGGTGCCAATTCTACATATGGTGGAGTGTTTAAAAGAGTTACTGGTTGGACTGAAACAAATAATACAAACAATAGCTCACAAACAGTTACAGTCACGTATGCGGGCGATGGTACTGTAAGTACTGTGACGGTAGCGTAATAGGAACATAACATGGCAAATCCAGCTCTATACAATGCAATTTTAGCAGAAAATAAAACGATACAAACATCACTCCAAGAACAAGGCTTAGCAGCAGCGTTAGCGGTGCTAGATGACACACCTTGGGATACTACAAATTGGGGATTATTACCTTTAATTAGTAATCCAACAGGTTGTTTGTGTGTATACGATAGTGGCAGTGGTCGCCTAAGATGCGGTGCAAGTTGTACTTGGACAGTTCCAAGTGGTACAACTAAAGTACAATTCCAAATTTGGGGAGCAGGTGCAGGAACATCAAATGGTAGATGTTGTGCAGGAAACCCATTCGGCGAACAAGGTGCATATGCGACTGTAATTATTGATGCAGTTCCAGGATGTCAATATACACTTTGCGCAGGATGTGCATACTGTTGTTATGCATACTGTTCAGCAGAAAACAGCACATGTGGTTATCCAAGTTATGTCACCGGACATGATTTATCTGGATTCTGTGCAGATGGCGGCTACAGTCGTACAAGTTGTAGAATGAAATATTTCCACAGCAACTATCCACAGTGTAGATGGCGTGGAGAAGGATCAGCCAACGATGCAGGTCCATGTATATGTGCAAGTGGTACTTGGTATTGTTATGATAATTCATGTGCAACATGTGGTATTATTCCGTTTATTGCAAGCAAGGAAAGAACCTATCACGGTACATCCAATTCAGGAACCGTATTTGGATTACCTGCTTATTCAGGCGGTGGATGCCTAGATAGAAACAACTATGGTTATCATACTAGACCACCATCAATTGGTGTTTGTCATGAATGTAGAACTAGTAGCTGTTGCTGCCAAACATTTAGTAGTGGTTCATGCTGTGGCGGATGCAGATGTCAAGCATGTTGCGGAATATTCTGCTATCCAGGTAGCGGCGGTTTTGGCACCCATATGATGGGCGGAGCAACTGATTGGTCAGGTGATGCAGGTCGTGGAGGCATGGTGAGAGTAACTTGGTGTTAAAAGGATATTATAATGAGTAAAACATTTACAGTAAGTGTTCCAGATCAATTATGGGTTGATAGTTGGGAAGCAAATAAAACAGAATCATATACGTATACAGGACCTGATACAATTCATGTTTTAGTTAATACTACAACCGATGAAATTGAATCTTGGTCAGAAGATCCTTTAACAGCTTCGGATGATAATGCTGAAATTGTAGTAACAATAGACGCAACAAGTGACGCCGGTGTTGCTGTTGCACACTATTTTTATAGTAAAGGGGCAGAACACGAATATACATACGAAAATGAAACAAATCATGATGGTTCTATATACGAAAAGATTACTAATCCAGTGATACAGGATTATTTCGACGTAACTTACAATACAGATGACAGTGTACATTTAACAGCATTGTATAAAAACCCAAAAACTGTTGCAGAAGAAAAAGCAGAAACTAGAAAAGCGTATGTTGAAAAATATAACAATGTATATGATTTTGATACTGATACGCAAACAACGATAGACACATTTTTAGCAAATGTAGATACATATCTAACATCAATGGCAAATGTTTACCCTTGGAAATATGTGGTGATAGACGAAAATGATATTCCAAAAATTCCAGCATCACTTGTGTCAACCTTTAGCACATTGCCGGAAATAGAATAAGGAGTTCTAAATGAGTGACGTAATTTTATATGCAGCACTAAAAGAAAATTTAAGATTAAATAGAGAGTTAAACGGTGGCGGCGGCGCAGGCGGCGCAAGTTCTGGCTCACCAGATATATTATATTACTGCAACGGATGTTGGAACGGATCAGCAGAAATTCCAACAAGTAACCGCGGTGTTTATACTAGATACGAAATTTTTGGACATACAGATTATTGGATCTACTACTGTTCGATGGCAGCTTTTGCATTTGCAGGAGCATGCGGAGGCTCATGTTCAGACAACTTTGCACAATACTGTTGTGCTCATTGTTCATGTGGTTGGATAGGAGACATCAAATGTTCAAACGGGTCTTGGAATTACAACTGCGCCGGCGCAATATCTTGGCCATTTGGATGTGATAGTGGTTGTAGAACAGCTTGTTCAGAACAAGGATATAACTTCCATGTAGCACTTGATCCAGATAACCTATGCTGCGGTAGTGAGCGTGGCTTCCACTATTGCTTTTCATCATCGGCCAACGGTGGTAACGAATGGTGCTGTATTGGTGTTAGAAACTCAGGAAGAGGTATTAGTTGCTGTGGAGGCCATCCTGCATGTCTAAAAGGCTTGTGCTTTAGTACTCCAAGCGGATCTAATCCATATGGTTGTAGAACAAGTGTAACAATAGTAGGATACGGTAAAGTAACTCCGGCATAATAGGGAATAGTAATGACAAAATCAGAATTTTATAAACAATGGTATAGCACTAGATTTGAACACCAAACTCTACAAGAAAACGGATATCCAAATGTAGAGTGGCAAGGTAATATTATTACTACCGAAGAAGACTGGCAAGCATTTTTAGAATTAGAAATGGAACCTGCAGAACTTGCTAAAGTTAGCCAGCCTGCTGCTGAAATGTTAGGTATTGAATATGTTGAGCCTTATTGGCGAACAAGAGTTTACCCAGACGTAGGAGATCAGCTAGACGGTATTTATAAAAGTCTAAAAGCAATTAAAGATTCTGGCGTAGATCTCGGAACAGACGGTAGTGCTTACGTAGACGAAATTACTACAATTAAAACAGAAAATCCTAAAAACTAAGTTAATATATCTATAACCACTTTTATCCTCTATGTTATTTTTTACAAATAAGTAATTACAATAACATAGAGGATTTTTAATGAAAAAAGCATTTTTTATCAATGGCGGCGCTGGCAGAGTTCTTTGTGCAGTACCTGCACTAGAATATTACAAAGAAAATATCGATCCAGATGTAGTTATTGTGTCAGAAGCATGGCCGGAGCTATTTTTGTCTACGTCACTGAGAGATAATGTATGGCCTATGAATAATAAAGGTCTATTTGAAAAACTTAAAGATAGAGAAATTATTAGTCCTGAACCATATAGATTAAATGCATATTTTAATCAACGTGTAAATTTAATACAAGCATTTGACGTATTAATAAATGGTGTAGATGAAACTGTAGAGAGTAAACCTATTAACTTAGATATAGGAAAAAACGATCAGATATATGGTTATAATTTAGTTAATCAAATAAAATCGCAATTTCAAAAAGAAAAATGTGTAGTTTTTCAACCTTTTGGCAGCGGTGTCAAAATGGAGGGAAATTTTATTTGGGATGCCAGCGGCAGGAGTTTTGAATTAAAAGATGTTATTTCAATTGTTGAAGAACTATCAAAGGATTATGCTATAATATTAATGACACAATTACAAATCCCGTCTGACAAACCTATGGGTGCAGCAATACCTAATGATACTAGTTTATTACAATGGATGGGTATTATTAATGCATGTGATTACTTTTTAGGTTGTGATAGTATGGGACAACACTATGCACATGCACTAAATAAACCTGCAACTGTTGTAATTGGTAGCACATATCCTGAAAATATAAGTTACCCTAACAACAAAGATTTTACTATAATAGATAACGCTAAGGAGACACGTACTTATCAGCCATACAGAATCACAGGTGATGCTGTATTAGAACGAGATAATGAAGACAATATGATTTTAACAGACGCAAACTTTAAAAAAACAATTAAAAGTGTTAGAGACAAACTCGGCACTGGTGTAAAACAGCCTTTATTTAAAAATAATTTATCACAAATACAAGCCGATCCTATGAAAAAACTTGTTGGAGGAAGAGTATAATGAACACTGGTTATATTTTAGGTATTGCTAGAGGACATAATGCAGGTGTATGTCTATTAAAAGACGGAGAGATTGTTTTTGCAATCGAAGAAGAAAGACTAAGTCGTGTAAAGTACGACGGCGGCCCTTATGCGACAATGGTAAAAGTATTAGAGTATACAGATAAGATAGATGCTCTTGTAATATCTCATACACAGCCATTAAAAGAAACAGCAGGTAAAACAGATTATGCAGGTGATGATGTATATACTGCATTGGCTAGAAAATTAGGATTAATTGATAGAAAACTTAATCCGATTGATCATCCTCAAGTTATTGACCTTAGCAGTCAACACCACAAAATACATGCTGCTTGTGCATTTTATAGAAGTGGATTTGACGAAGCTGCTGCTGTTATTATTGACGGCGCAGGCACAATGGCAAGAGCGCAAATTGGAAAAACAGAAACAACAGTGTGGGAAGTAGAATCTATATTTGATTGTTCTTACCCTGATCATATTAAATCTGTTTATAAACATTTTGGATCAAAAGATCCTATTCATACAGTACTTAATAGTAACTGTCCAAGTGAAAAATTTGGCGAAGAAGGTGAGCATATAGAATTAATCAGTGGTCATGCTGGTATTGTAAAAGTATATGAAGCAGTAACTGAGTTTGCAGGATTTGAAGCTATTGAAGCAGGGAAAACTATGGGACTATTTCCATACGGCAAACCAAACGAAAATATTCCTAAATTATTTAATAATGACACAACATTTCCTTTGTCAAACAAAAATGTAATTGTTCCGACATATCCAAACAGTGCGTTTGTAAATTTATTTAATTACGATTCATTAGGAGAAGAAGTTCAATGGGGCGAAGAAGATCTAACTAAATTACAATCTAGAAGAGATTTAGCGTATGCTGTTCAAACACAAACTCAAGAACAAGCACTTGACACAATTAGAACTGCTGTAAAACTAACTGGTAAAAACAAAGTTGTGATAAGTGGCGGTTATGGATTAAACTGTGTTGCTAATTATTATTATTTGCAAAGTTTAAACGAAGAAGGTATAGAGATCTTTGTAGAACCTATTAGTAATGATGGTGGTACAGCTATTGGTGCAGCACTGCTATATTACTATAGTACACAAAAATCTGAAATGCGGAGACCTAGAGAAATTTATTTAGGCCCTCAATATCATTATAACGAAGATGAAATTTTAGACCTAGCATCAAAATATAATGGTACAGTAAACGATGTAACTCACGCTGATGTTGTAGATCTAATGACAAACAAAAATATTGTTGCTTGTTTTCAAGGACGTTCAGAAAACGGTCCTAGAGCATTAGGCAACAGAAGTTTGATGTTTGATCCAACATTTGAAGATGGTAAAGACTTTGTTAATGAAATTAAACGTAGAGAATACTTTCGTCCATTTGCAGGTAGTATTTTAGAAGAAGATGCACATGAGTGGTTTGATTTACGTGGAATGGAAAGTTCACCGCATATGATGTATGCTGTAAACTGTCAAGACGGTGTAGCAGAGAAAATTCCTTCAATTATTCATGTAGATGGAACTTGTCGTATTCAAACTGTAAATAGAGAAGAAAATCCTCTATATTATGATATTATTAAAACATTTAAAGAAAAGACCGGAGTTCCAATTATCTTTAACACAAGTTTTAATTTAGGTGGCGAGCCTTTAGTTGAAACACTTGAAGATGCTCTTTGGACACTACAGGAAAGTAATATAGAATATCTTTATCTTCCAGAATATGGTAAATTAATTACTGTAGGAAATTGGAAAACAGTATAAAATAAAAAAGGACACAGATAATAATGTGTCCTTTTTTTATTAAGAATTAATATTTAGGAACAAACGCAGAAACACCGCGGTCTTCTATAATATGATATTCAGATATTTGATTTTCTAAAAATTCTATATTATTTTTTGATATTTTTCTTTCTTCAAACTCAGTTGTTAGATCTAATATCTTATTATTTGTAAAAGTATTGTATAATTTATCTTCTAATATTTTATGATTGTTTTTTATAAGATGTCCTGCTCTTCTATCTATAGTATCAGAAAACTCATTATAAAACCATTCTGTGTCTTGCTTACTTTCAAACTCATTATAGCATACATCAAATAAACTTCCTTTGACAGTGTACTTATGGCTAACTGGAAATCCATCATGCTCAAAACCTGGAATTACTATGGCATTCCAATTGTACTTATCTGTCATATAGTGTATAGATCCTAACATTTTTATAAAATTTAATTGTGTTTTTCTATAAAATTGCAAATTATTAGCATACATTACAATAGCATTATACTGATCTCTAGTTACATGCTCATGTAAATTATCTACATAAAAATTTGAAAGTGTTGGTTGCCCTTCGATTAGCCATTCTCTCGTTGAAGATGATGTGATGACTATAACATAATCTTGAGGACTTATTTCTTCTGCATGCAAGTCAATTTCGTGATGTATGTAATCATTACCGACCCCCCATTGAGAAAAGTTTTTATATTCATTACAACCTAAACGTTTTCCTAAACTATATGCCCAAAACCAAGGAGTAATTTTTTCGCTATTATTTGCTAGATGTGTTCCATAACTATCACCAAAAATCCAAATTTTAGACATTATAATATTTCCTCTTTAAAATCTTTAGATAAATCTAAAACTTGGTTGTGTACAACACTATTATATAATTTTTCAGCTAAAATTTTATGGTTATCAATAGATAAATGACCTGTCCTTGGATCAGCACCTGATCTTGGTTTACTAGTAAGCCAATTTCTCCATGCCTCCATTGTTTTTCCTTTGATTTCGTTTACACATACATCAAACAAACAACCTATTGAATTTCCATAGTCTAAATCATTTTCTCTAAAACCGGGAAGAACAATCATGTTATACGCTTGTTTTAGTTTTATCATTTCTAAAGAATACAAAAACCATTGCGCTCTAATTAAGTCTTGAGGATTATCACTCAAGTATTTTTGATAATATCTTATAGCAGTGGCTTTATCTTTATCTACGTATTCTTCTATACCAGACATGTAATGATTTGAAACACCAATATTATCGTAAAAAAACCATTGACGATGTATCTGTGTGACAATAAAAACTATAGTATCTTCTTTTGCATTTATTAAATGAATGTTATTTACAAAGTTATAGTAACTCCATTCGTTTGCAGCACCGTTATGACAAATATTATAAAAGTTAGAATGGTTTAACTTTTCTGCCAACATAGGAATCCACAGTTGATCTTTTAATTTTTCAAAATCATCTTTTCCGGGTAACTGTCCGTAACTATCGCCGAACACCCATAATTTACCTTTTTTCATAAAAATACTTATGTTCAGAATTTATATAAATATAGTAAAGTGGAAACAAGAAAAGCATGTTTGATATTATAAAATACTTTACTAATGGTTTACAAAATACTATAGAGATTAAGGATAATGGTTCTTTTTCTCACAACGGCCCTTGGAAACAAGTTTATACAGATACACAGGTTGCACGTTGGCATAGTGGAGAATTTTCTAGTGCAGAATTTACAATACATGTAGACTTTGACACAACTAAAAAAGAAATTATCAAATGCATAGTATCTAATAGTTCAGACTATGCAAGTCTTGTAGTTATAGGAAGAAGTAATCTAGGAACAAACTTAGTAAATGTAAGTGCAACAGTTAATGCTTCTTATGTGGACCTAATAATAAATCCTGCAGATTCTTTATACGCAGGATCAAAGTTTATATATACGGCACAATATTTTAGAAACCTAAATCCTTTAACTCCATAATTATTTTAATTGATAAATACAATAGATGGAGTAAAATATGTCGACAATAGTAAACTCGCCTTTTAGATCAGAATTTGGTTTTGAAAGTATCGGCTTCGTAGTAGACGAAGAAGGTAACATTTCTGCTAAGTCTATTACATTAGTTGAAGATGGAGGAGATCCTGATACACCTGATACTGATTTGCCGGCTGATAGAACAATTGAAGAAGTAGCCGGAAATTTTAGAATAGCAGGAGATGCTACAGATAATCCTGGGTTTACAGTATTTCGTACAAGAACAACTACAATTGATTTAGACTTAACAAGTCTAAACTTTTTTATATATACTGATAGCAACTTTAATACACTATATAGCACAGGACTAACTCATACAGACGGTACCTCTGGGGATGACGCACAAGGAAAACAGACTGGTAGATTGGCCTGGGTAGTGCCATTAAGCGCACCTGATACATTATACTATGCAAACACCGGCGGTACTGTATATGGAACTATTACAGTACAAAACGCTCCGAGTGCGTTTAGCGAAGTTGACATTACAGGCACAACTCCAAGTACTAGTACTACTACAGGAGCTCTTACAGTTGCAGGCGGCGTAGGAGTTGCTGGTGATTTAAATTTAGGTGGAAGTTTAAACATCCAAGGAGTTGGTATACCTGCATTAAATTCCGGTACAAATCTAGACTTATCAGCAGGTAATGCAATCGTTATTAGAATTAACGATGTTCTTTTAGGAAAAATAGAATCTACCGGCTCTAGTGTGCCTACAATAGATACTACAATAAATAACACTACAATAGGAGCTACGACTCCGAGTACAGCAGCATTTACTTCTGCTACAGTAAGTATAGCACCTACTGTACAAACTAGCGTAGCAAATAAAAAGTATGTAGACGAAACAGCAACAGCTCTATCAATAGCATTTGGATTATAAAACATGGCAAAGACACAAATAAAAAAATATGTATTCAAACCGGGCATTGGTGCAACAGAAAATTTGTATCCTGATGCATATAGTTTGTTAAGTGCAAACAAATCATTTATACAAAAAGAATCTACTGCTTGGATTGCAGATCAAGTTACTGCCGGTGCAGCAGGATTTGTAGGATATACTTATAACTCAGAAAAATGTGAAAGAGATGTTGGTTATAATATCGATGCATATTTAAAAGATTTAAGATACGGCGGCAATGAAAGTACACGAAATACAATCAAATACTATTGGGACCAAGATGTTGCACAAATCGACGGTGATAGACAACCAGAAATACAAACATACGGATTTATTAAATCACTTATAAACAGTTATATTTTATCTAATGTGTTATACAGTGCTTCTAACACAGAAGTTACCCAAACTATCGATTCTGGTAAGACAGCAGAAGCACAAGCTATTACAAATTTAGATACATTGCTTGATAATACAATAGATGTTATCACTAATGGTTTATCAAGTATGCCTACACTTGTACCTACAGGCGTGGGTACAATCAAAATCCAAGGCCGTCATGATTTAGAAGAAATTTTACTTATTACAAATACTACTTCTAATGAAATAATATACAATTTTTCCCAACCAGAAAAAGGCGGTCTTATAAGTTTAAAAACAGACGGCATTTCAACTGATTCTGATTTTGTTACATATTTACAAACTACAGATGCAATAACAACTATCACATTAAATTATAATACCAGCACACATTCAGCATCTGACGATCTACAAATATTTGTAGAAAAAATTGAAAATGGTAAAAGTGTTGTATCAGTAAGGCCATATGATTTTGGTACAGATGCTATCGAACGTATGCGTGTTGCACCAGCACTATCAATGCTTGATGCTGACTTTGAGTATGGATTACAGCCTACAAAATGGGCTGCTATTGGAACACTAAGAGGATATCCAAGTATATATGAAGTACCAGGTACAGATACAGCAGTTACAAGTGTTGTTACTGATGCAAGTGCTGGTACAAACGGTATTGGTCAATCATTAATTACAGTTACAACTGTTGGTCCACATGGATTTTCAACAGGCACGCCTATTACAATTAAAGCACTTGAAGATAGTGTAAGCGGTGCTGCTAGAGCTGAAGGTTCGTTTGTTATTGTTACGGTACCAACAAATAATACATTTACATATTATGCAAAATCAAAAGTTGGTACAGTAAGCGGAACTGTATTATCTACAACATATACACAATTAAGAGAAGCAGGCTTTTATACAGGTGCAAGTATAGGACAACCTACTATTGATGTAATAAGCAATGGTTCATCAGGAACACTTACATCTGAATTAGATATAGCAAGCGGAAGTACAATTATTCCGTTTGATGGCCCATCACCGGAAATTGGTGCTCCGTTAGAAAATTTAAATATTCCAGAAGGTGCACAGGTTACAACTATTTTAGATACCAGTGCAGGCGGCGGTGAATATCTAACACCAGAACTTGTACAAAATGTAAACATTGGAGATACTAGCTTTGAAGTAGCAAATTCTGCAGGCATTGTTCCAAACTTAGCTATTGATCGAGGAGATGGAACTGCAACATATGTCAGTAGTATAGTTGGAAATACTATTAATGTATCAGATGATTTTACAGCAGGAAAAGTAGCAAATACGCTTACTTATACAAATCTTTCACCTAATGTAAATGTTCCAATTGGCTCAAATGCTATCTTTAATCTATCAACTTCAGCTGGTGTTTATGTATTAGACGGTATATCAAACTCTGGAGAAAACTATCAAGTAGGTGATAGAATTTTAGTTGCTGGTAACAATTTAGGAGGTGTTTCTCCCGACAATGACCTTATTATAAGAGTAGAAACAGTTGATAGTGCTGACGGTATTGCAACTGTAACTCTTATTGGTACTGCTGTTGCTGGTGATGAAACATACACAGGAATAGGTGGCGTATCCCAAGGCGGCGGCGGCATAAACGGAGATTTTATTGTAAGTTATGTAAACAATGTATATACAGCTGATGTTTTCTCTCCAGATATATCTGGAGGATACACTGTTGGTGACGTAATTGTTATACCAGGTAATACTGTTGGCTCAGCAGCAGGAACATCGCCAACAAATGATTTATATGTGTCAATTGATTCAGTTGGCGCCGGCGGCGCAATTGTTAGTGTTACTGCAAGTGGCACTGCACCAGATGCACAAAATTCATTTACAAGTCCTCCTTATACAACAAGTGGTTCAGGAACTGGTTCAGATTGGATTGTTAGTACAAATGGTGCAACCTACAATACTCCTAGCGAAATCGGCGCAAGTCAAAACTATGTGCCTGGAGATACTATAACAATTTTAGGAACTGATCTAGGAGGCACTTCGCCAGGAAACGATCTAACTATTACTGTAGACGGTGTAGACGGATCTGGCGCTATTAGTGCTTATTCTCATAGTGGTACAGCCTATAACGGAAATTCTGTATCTCCAGTCGGCGGCACAAATAGAATTGGTTCTGGAGCAACATTTGATGTTACTCTTAATGCAGGAGCATATAACGTTGTTCAAAATGCAGCAGGTACAGGATATAACGTAAATCAAACTATTTTGATATCATCTGCAAATGGTTTACCAGGTAGTACACCTGACAACGACTTAACAGTTACAATTACCGGAGTAGATGATATTACCACTGGTGTAATTACATCATTTACAGTTTCTGGTACAGCGTTTGACGGCAACGCAACCTTTGGCGGTATTATTGGAGTTACACAAGGTGTAACAGGTACAAACTTTACGCTCGATATTGAGAGATCATTAGGAACATATCAGACAATAACAGTTAACAATGGTGGTTCAGGATATTTTGTAGGTAACAGCTTTACTGTGCCAGGTCCATTAGTTGATGGTACAGGCGGAATACACGATATTGATATTATTGTTAACGCTGTAAATCCAGGAGATGGCGCAATTACAGGTATTACAACCACATTTGAGTCTGCGTCGGAAGGAACTCAAGCTAGATTAATTAGTACTTTGGTTATCACTGAAGCCACAACAGGTAATATTACAGCAGGTTCTTCAATTATATATGGAGCGTTAGCAACATTAGAAATTACTACTGCAAATGCCCACGGCCTTGTACCAGGAAACACATTTATCGTAACTGTAGCATCAGACGATGGTGTAAACAACCATACTCTAGCATCAGGATCGTTTTTTGCAACTGATGTCCCAGCTGTTAACAAACTTAGATATCAAGCTAGAGCAGATGGAACTATTGACGTAAGTCTTCAAGATATTATTGGAACAATGTATCCAAGACCAGATAGTTTCTTTATTCACAGACCGTATGACGGTGGTGTGCAATTAGGTACAGGCGGTCCGCAACATGGTGCGCAAGCAATACGTCAAAGTAAAAAGTATATTCGTTACCAGTCAGGTAAAGGTATTATGTATACAACTGGTGCGCTATTTGCACCAAGTTACGATTTACGTAGTGTCACAGCAGAAGGCACAGAAGTAGGTGATTTAATTACTATTGTAACAGATGATAACGATCATGGCGTACAAGTCGGAGGTGTTATAAGAATACTAGGTGTAGAAACCCCAGGATACAATAGTGGTCCTGAAACTGCTGTACCTCCTACATTTGATTATACTGTTGAATCTGTTGTAGACGAAAGAACATTTAAAGTACGTGCTCAACGTAGACTAGGTGCAACAAATGCTATACTAGGCTTTGGCTCACAAATGAGTGTTGTAGCTTGGCACGGTGCAACAGTACGCTCAGGTATTTTTGATGATCAAAATGGTATTTTCTGGGAATTTGACGGAACACAAATTTCAGTTGTACAGCGTACAGGTACACGACAACTTGCAGGTACAGTTTCACTGGATGTAGATACAAACTTAATTACAGGTACAAATACAAGATTTAGAGATCAACTTAAAGCAGGCGATAGAATTATTATCAAAGGTATGACGCACGTTGTATCACATGTAAATAGTCAAACTGAATGTACAATTGCTCCAGACTGGCGAGGAGTAGTAAATATCACAGGCGCAAAGATTAATTTGATTGTTGATAAAAAAGTAAAACAACGTGATTTTAACTTAGATACACTTGACGGTACTGGTCCTAGCGGTTATGAGATTGACGTTGCTAAGATGCAGATGATTGGTATTCAGTACAGTTGGTATGGTGCTGGTTTCATTGACTTTATGCTACGTGGACAAGATGGTAACTTTATCTTTGCACACAGAATGCGTAACTCAAACGTAAACACAGAAGCGTTTATGCGTTCAGGTAACCTGCCTGTGCGTTACGAAGTTACTAACGAAGGACCTCCGGGTAAACTCGCAGCAGCAATGGATGATAGTCAAACAACTATGACACTTATAGATACAAGTTTCTTCCCTACAAACGGTTATGTATATGTTGATAATGAAATTATATCATTTACAGGAAAAGACGATTCAACAAACCAATTAACTGGTTTAGAAAGATCCGCAACATTCCAAAACTTCCAAGCAGGAGCAACACGTTCATATACAGCAGGAGACGCTGCAACACACGATGACAGAACTGGAGTTATTCTAATATCTCAAACTATTACACCATTGATTAGTCACTGGGGTAGTGCGTTTATTACAGACGGCGGGTTTGACGAAGATCGAGGCTATATTTTCTCTTACTCAGAAACAGGCCTAGAAGTAAGTACCACTCCTTCTACAGCATTTATGATTAGACTTTCACCTAGTGTTTCTAACGCACTTGTTGGAGATCTAGGAGAACGTGAACTGTTAAACCGTGCGCAGTTACTACTACAGAGTTTAGAAATTACATCAGACGGTTACGATGGTTCCGGAAATCCAATTAATGGCGGTATTGTTGTTGAAGGTATTCTTAATCCTAAGAACTATCCACTAGATGTTAACAATGTTGCTTGGACTACACTAAGTTCGCAAGCACAAGGTGGCCAGCCTAGTTTTGCACAGATTGCATCAAGTGGTGGTATTATTTGGTCAGAAGATGCAACTTCAACTGTTGTAACACCACAAACAGCAAGTTATCCTACAGGTGCTGTAGATCTTGCTGCTAGACCGTGGAATGGTAGATATATAGAAAACAATAACAGATATGTTTTATTCCGCGAAGATGATCTTGACACCTACAGAGACGATAATGGATTAGAAACAGGCGATTACATTAGTCATCCAAACCTTCCTGCGGACACTAGAATAAGAAACTTTTCTAGTACGTTCAATAATGGCGGGGTAACATATAGATGGGTAGAACTAGATAAAAACGGACAAGGAAATAATACTAATAGCGGTGCAGCAAACGTAGAAAAACGTTATAGTTTAACTAATACAAGTAGAATTTGGTTTGATGCAACCAGCTGGCAATCAAGTAATATCGTAGCAGGTACACAAACTACAGATACAAACTTTACTTCAGCAAACACTATTGTTAATACTGTGAAACAAGAATCATTCTTTGGCACTACATATTATGAAGTAAACTTTACAAGTACCTATACTGCAACAGTTAACCCTGGAACTACAACAGTCGAGTTTACGTTTATTC
>Ga0213860_10000246_pt1 | contig 21614 bp, 33 predicted proteins | sample PICome_3_FD_160118 | JGI IMG/M metagenome (GOLD analysis project Ga0213860, IMG submission 160118) | Coastal seawater microbial communities near Pivers Island, North Carolina, United States - PICO550 | ecosystem: Environmental > Aquatic > Marine > Coastal | place: USA: North Carolina...
CTTCTGTTCCAGAATGGATCTCTGAAGGGTAGTACAATTACTCTTGGATCTTCGATCACTGGTTCTAGCTCTGGTGCTGTTGGATATATCCTTAATGAGCAAACTGAACAGGATGATCCATTCGTAATCTATGAATATGATTATATTGGATATGGATTTACTACCTTCGAGCAGGGTGAACTTGTTACCATTGGTACAGGAACCACTGCTCTGCTGCTCAACAACAGTGACTATGAGGGTGGACTGAAAGGATTCCTCTTCCCAGTTGCAGGTCTTACAACAACACCAGATCCTAGAGGTGTTATCCAGTTCCTGGATACTCAGTATTCTGGACTTGGTTCTGAAGGTAGATCTACATATGGATTTGGTAAAACTGACATTTCCTCTTACACTGGATTCGGTACAGACACAGGTGCTTATACCATCAGTGCTGTAACTGATTATGTTCACGGAACCTTTGGTGTCGTTGGTACATACAACACCACACAGTCTGCACTGGGTGCTCAAGGATCTTACACTAATGTAGTTACTACAAGTAATGGATCTGGAACCAGCGCACAGTTTGATATTACCATCAATGCCAGTGGACAGGTAACCAGTATTGATACTGCACAAGAAGGCACTGGATATGATGAAGGTGAGATGCTAACTGTTGATGGTGCTAATATTGGTGGTCTCGCAGGTGCTGCTATCACATTTGCTGCCTATCCAAGATATGGCACAGCACTGATCAAGACTGCAAACGAGAAGATCAAGAAGGCAGCACACTTCCAAGATGTAAGAATCCTGTATGATTATTCGCAGGTTCGTGTGACCGGTCATGACTTCCTGAACATTGGTATTGGTGGTACTGTTGATTCTAACTATCCTGGCAAACCAACCTCTGACCCTATCGAGGGTAACCAAGTCAACGAGACTGCACCAGGTCGTGTGTTCTTCGTAACCTCTGACCAAGATGGTAACTTCAGAGTTGGCACATACTTCAAGGTTGACCAGGCAACTGGTGCTGCAACCCTGAATGCTTCTGCCTTCAACCTGTCTGGTCTGACTGAACTGAGACTGGGTGCCATCGGTGGTCAAATCGGTGCTACAATTAACGAGTTCTCAACTGATGTTCTTCTCTCTGGTAACAGTGATCTTTCTGTTCCTACTGAGAGAGCAGTCAAGACTTACATTGACACTGCGAATAATGCTCAAGATGTTCAACTCAAGAACAACACATACTTCCTTAGTGGTAGATAATTAGAAACTGATTTCGTTATGAACAATCAACCTTTTGCTTGGGGTCCTCTACTCTGCAAGATGCAGGTAGAGGATTCTGTTTTAAATGATCTTCTTTGGGAAACTAAAAGAGGTGATGAAGAATATAATGCCGAGGCAAACTTAGTTGCCACGATGCATGATGAGTGGTCGTTTGCTCCAAAAACTATCGATTGGTTTCAAAAATCAATCACAGAACATGTTCAAACTTATTTGCATACTCTGAGTTATCATCTTCAAGCTGCCGTTCTTTCTCCATGGATGGTATCGGAACTTTGGATTAATTATCAGAAAGCAAATGACTTCAATCCCCTTCATGATCATTCCTCAGACTTAAGTTTTGTTCTTTACATACAAGTTCCTGAGGAATTGAAAACAGAAAAAGAAAGATATAATATGGTTGGTAAAGGACCAGATCCTGGGAGTATTATATTTACTTTTGGAGAGTTACGGTATCCATTTGTACATAATCAAAAAACATTTCTGCCAGAGAGAGGTGATCTGTTTATCTTCCCATCTACTCTAAGGCATATGGTAATGCCATTCAAGACTCCAGACATTGAGAGAATATCTGTTGCAGGTAACATCAGATTTATTGAATAATTGACTCTATAAATAATAAGATAGGAACAAGAGTATTTTTAAAAATGGCATCCGGTATTTTAGGACAAAGTGCTCCATCGGCAACTACTGATACCACTGTTTACACAGTACCTGCTAGCACTCTTGCGGTTCTTAGTATTTCAGTAACTAATCGTGGAGCAGCAGCTGCTACGGTTAGAATTGCTCTTTCGGCAAGTGGTACTCCTACATCAGCAGAATTCATTGAATTCAATGCGAGTGTGCCACCAGCCGGTGTTATTGAAAGAACTGGAATTGCTTTGCAAGCAGGAAAAAATGTTGTAGTTCATTGCTCTTCCGCAGACACTGCTGTCAGTGTCTATGGTTTAGAGTCAGCAGCTTAAGGAGTAAAGATATGGGAAGGTTTGTAGGACAATCTTTTAATAGAGGTGCTACTGCTGGTAACGTTATCCTGAATACCAGTGAGTATTCAAGAGCAACTGGCATTGGCACTACCACTGCCGGTAGTGGAAACCAGGTTGTGTCGATTGCTTCGACATTCTCTGATTGGAACATCAGTGACATCAAGTACAACACACAGATGTCTCTTACACCTAATGCTGGACTATCATCGGGTACTTATGTTCCGACAGGAATTATTACCCAGTTCACCGAAACTATCAATGGTGTTTCTAAAACCTACGGTATTACATACGATAGCGTAGATCAATCTGTAACATCTATTTTGGAGATCGAATAAAATGGCTGCGGACGTATTAACATATAATGCACTAAATGAAGTTTATAAAGCTAACAGAGAGAAGTTAGCTGTTGGTATCGCATCTATTGCAATCCAGAATGATCTGTGTCAGTATGCGGTAAACCTGAAGCAAACAAACTGTGATGATCTGAGACAGGCAATGTCTCCTAGACATCCAGAACTTTGGGGTCTTATTCCAACTCAACCAAATAATGGATCCACTTTTAACAATGGACTGAAGGTATGTAATACCGATGCTGGATTTGGTTGTGGAACCGAGTGTACTTGGACAGTTCCTGCCGGTGCCACTTGTGCTAGATTCCAAGCCTGGGGTGCTGGTGCTGGATCTGGTGCTCCATGTTGCTGTGGTGTTTCACCAATTGGAGGATCTGGAGCATATGCTTCTGCAATTATTCCAGTAACACCTGGTGATACCTATATCCTATGCGCTGGTTGTGCATATTGCTGCTGGTCTCAACACAACGGTACAAATACTGCCAACGGTTGTCCATCATATGTTTCTGGACCAGGTATCACCTCGTTCATTGCTGATGGTGGTATTGGCAACGAGTTCTGTATGCATAAAACACGTTGTGTTCCTGCTGCTATTGCTTGTGCTGCTTGCTATAGTCCTATGTGGACATATGAGTGCTTATGTGATAGTGGAGACAACTATTGCCATTACTGTCCTGCTGCTTCAACATGTGGATCTATGGGTTCAGAAGCTAAAGATGGTGGAACACTGCCAGTCATTGATTCTTGTGCTGGATTCACAGCAACTGTTGCTGCCGGATCTACTGGATACGGTATTAGAGGTGCTCACCACTTCATGCAAGTTCAAAGTGAAGTTGCTTTCTGCATAAGACATGCTCCAATCTATCCTGGTGGAGCATGTTGCTGCCACTGCTGCATTCATACTAATGATCGTCAAGGATGCTGTAGAACTGCTAGCCAAGGTTACATGCAGATTCCTGGAGCAGGTGGTTGGGCTGGATTTGCATGTGGTGGACAAAACACCAATTGTGCAGACAGAGGTAGAATGGGTATGGTTTGCGTATCCTGGTTAACCTGATCATTTCAGGTTATAAATAATTCAAGTTTTGGAATATCACTGAGAAGTCAACACAATGGCATCAATAACGAAAAAATATAAGCACCCTCTACCCGATGAACTTTGGGTAGAAGGTGTGTCTGGTGATGTAGTTGGTTCATGGACTTATAAAGGACCATCTCATATCAACGTAGTAGTTGATGAGTTTGGTCAGATTGCAGAAATTGATGAGACGCATTTGAGAGATGCCTATGAGGGTCAGCATCTTCACGTTGTGATTGATGCTAAAAAGACTCCATGGGCTGCTGCTTTTGTTGAAGATTACTTCAATGAAGAAGTCACTTTTGAAGAACAGTTTGAAGATATTGAAATGGAAAATGGTGACATTTACAAACTTCTTACCAATCCTAGATTGGAAGATGTATATGAACTTTATTACAATCGTGAAAACTCAGAGTGGTATCTTGAGCAAATCTTGAAACCTATTGAGGATAAGTATAAGAGTGATGCTGAAGCTAAGTTAAAAGAGTACAAAACATACTATGAAAAGTATGCTTTTGATGAAGACATTGATAAAGCAATGGAGGCATATATTAATGCCTTAGAGCAGTATATTCCAAAAACACAGGGAATTCATACTTGGAAGTATATCAATATTCCATTAGTACAGCAGGGTGATCCACCTCCCAAGGTTCCTGCAAAATGCCAAGTGGCAATCCAAGAACTTATCGATAAGGGGCTGTAAAGATGGATGTATTAACCTATAGTGCATATAACGAGAATCGTAGAGTTGAAGCTGCGATTACTCAAAGCGCAACAGACCTGGCAACAGCATGTAGTGCCACAGCAGCTGCTCAGACTGCATCACTACCATATAGTGATGATGCTATTTGCTGGCTCAAGTGTGTTGAACCATGCTTGATTAGATGTCCTCATCATACAGCATTGTGGACTAAGATTCCTACATTTGCTCCTGGATCTTATACTGAGGTTGATGTCTGCACTACTGATTCTGAAGATACTGAGTTCAACTGTGGCAAGTGCTGCTTGTGGACTGTGCCTGCAGGTGCATCACTAGTAAGATTCCAACTCTGGGGTGCTGGTGGTGGATCTGGATCTGGATGCTGCTGTGGTGGATCACCTTTTGGATCTACAGGTGCTTATGCTTCTGCAATCATGAAGGTAACACCTGGTTGTCAGTATACTATTTGTGCTGGTTGTGCTGCTGCATGTTGGCCAGTACAATCGCACTGTGGAAGATACAACGGTTGTCCTTCTTTCGTTCAAGGATTTGGTTTAGAAAACTTCTGTGCCGATGGTGGCGGTGGTTTGATGAACCAGTGGATGGGAATGTGGCACAATTGTGGTGCTTGCCGTCTTGGTCACTATGGTTGTGCTTGCTGTGGACCATGCTTCTGCAACAGAGGATCTGACTATTGCTTCGTAAGTAGTCAACCACCTTGTGGACACATCCTGTTCTCTGCAGGTGCCATGTATTATGGACAGATCACCAACAATGCTGCAGACGAAGCTAACACTGTATACGGTATCCGTGGCATGTGGCCTTCTTTCTGTGCTGACGGTAACCACTACGGACACCAGTGCCATCCTCCAATCTATGGATTTGAGGCTGAGTCTTTACAGTGCTGCTGCTTCACTGGTGGCACCACCATCTGTGGTTATCAGTGTAGAGCAGCATGTGGTAAGTTGAAAGTACCTGGTGCAGGTGGACACTTCACTGTTACTTATGGTGGATCCAACAACTTGTATGGTGATGCAGGCAAGAAAGGTATGGTTCGTATTCAATATATCTGATTATAGGGTATAATATAGAGAACTAAATATTTGAAACTAAGTTATTGTTGGTTGATTTTCGTCCATGAAAAAAGCATTTTTCGTTAATGGTGGAGCAGGACGAGTTCTTTGCTCCATCCCTGCATTGGAAAGATATGCTGAGACAAATGATGATTTTATCATCGTTAGTGAGTCTTGGTCAGAACTTTTCATGTTAAACCCTACTATTAGGGACAAGGTTTATCCTGTTGGTCAAAAGGATCTCTTTGAGGATAAACTAAAAGATAAGAAGATTATCTCTACAGAACCTTACAGAGTTAATCAATACTTCAATCAGAAATGTAACCTGATTCAAGCATTCGATATTGAGATCAATGAACTGGATGAGATTCCAGAGTCTAGACCTATCAATATCGAATTGACTAAGGAAGAGCAGATCGCTGGTTACAATATTGTTTCGGAAGTAAAAACAACATTAACAAAAGAGAAGGTAGTAGTATTTCAACCTTTTGGCAGTGCCGTAAAGATTGATGGAAGGTTTATTGTAGATAGTAGTGGTAGAAGTTTTGAACTGTCAAATACTTTTGAGATTATCAAGAATCTGAATAAGCATTTCAGTGTCATTGTCATGTCTGACATTGACATTCCTGGCATTCAGGATTTGCCAGTATCTTTTCCTCGTAGTGTTCCTCTCAATGTTTGGGCTGGTATTATCAATGCTTCTGATTACTTCTTAGGTTGTGATAGTGTTGGACAACACTTGGCACATGCACTGAAGAAACCAGCAACAGTTGTAATTGGATCTACTTATCCAGAGAACATTTCATATCCAGATAATAAAGATTTTAAGATCATTGATCTTGGTAAGGACAAGAGAAAGTACAGTCCTATCAGAATTGGATTTGCTCCTGCTACAGATAGGAACAATGAAAGTCTGATGATGATTGATAATGATAGACAGATCAAAAGGATTACAGATTCTGTTGTCATGAAGATTGGTAAGTCTATCAACAAACCCAATCTCATGGGTGAGAGTAAGTTTGATGGTGTCAATGTGATGGACCCTGGTGTTAAACCAATTGGTGATTACAAAGGTTTTGCTTCGGCAAAGAAAAAGGAAAAGAAGACTGTTGTCGATGAAGTCTTAGATCTTAATAACGTTACAAATTGAGGTTTTGTTATGAAAAAGCAAGAGGTTATTGTAGCTGTTTCACGCGGACATAATGCCAGTACAACCTTGATGGTTGATGGTGAAATTATCTTTTATCTTGAGGAAGAAAGACTTTCTAGAAGGAAGTATGATGGATGTCCTTTGCTGGGTATCTTAGAAGCTTCTAAGTATGTTGATCATATTGATCACCTTATTGTTTGTCATACCCATAGAACCGGTCCTTTGACTGACTGGACTGGTGTTGATTTGTACAAAGGGTGGGCTATGAAATTGTTTGGTTTGAAACCAGACGATGAATCAATGCAGGTTCACTTTGTTGATACTATTCACCATGAGATGCATGCTGCTTGTGGTTTCTTGAACTCTGGATTTGAAGAAGCAGCATGTGTCATTGCTGATGGTGCAGGTAGTTTCTTACAGACTCCTTATGCAGATGGTACTTCATATGAGTTTGAAACTATTTTCAAAGGAACTTGGAATGATGAAGGTCCTCAATTTGAAACAGTTTGGAAACACATGGGAACGAGAGATTCCATTGGTATCATTGATGTTGGAACAGAAGGAACTGAATTCCATACTGAGTATCCTGGTATCACAAAAGCATACGAAGCCGTCACAGAGTATTGTAACTTTGCTGCCATTGATGCTGGTAAGATGATGGGTCTGTCTCCTTATGGTAGAGAGAATGAAAATCTTCCAGACTTCTTGAATAGTAATGGTTGGGTTAGTCGTGAACTCTTTTTGCCAAACTATCCTAATGGTGCAAGGATAAACTGTAATGCAAATCCATTGCTCCTGAAAGATATTATTGAAAGGAATGAGGGTGGTGAGGAGTGGTTCCAGAAGTTCTGGACTCAGACTCAGAAGGACATGGCATATAAGATGCAAAGAACTTCTGAAGAATATATGTCTAACCTGATCAACAAAGCAGTTGGATTGACTGGTACAGAGAATGTTGTTATCTGTGGTGGATACGGTTTGAACTGTGTTGCCAACTATAAGTTCTGGGAGAGATTCCCTCAGGTTAAACTTCATTGCGAACCAGTTGCTCATGATGGTGGTATTTCAATCGGTGCTGCTAAACTGATGCATGCAAGGATCAATGAACAGAAGAAACCATATCCAGTTCAAACATCCATCTATTATGGATTGCAGTATGATCCTGCTACCTATGAACCTGCTCTAGAGGGTCTAGAAGTCTCTGAGACGACTCCTGATGACGTTGCCAAACTAATCCGTGAAGGAAGCATTGTAACCATCTTCCAGGGTCGTTCTGAGGGAGGTCCTCGTGCTCTGGGTAATCGTTCTATCTTGTTTGATCCCACCATTCAAGATGGAAAGGATATTGTCAACAGCATCAAACGTCGTGAATACTTCAGACCATTTGCATGCTCAATCAAAGAAGAGAAAGTACATGAGTGGTTCGATCTTCAGGGTCGTGAGAGAAGTCCTCACATGATGTATGCTGTCAAGTGTCTACCAGGTGTTGCTAAGAAGATTCCTTCTGTTATTCACGTCGATGATACTTGTCGTATTCAGACTCTGACTAGAGATGATAACCCACATTACTATGATCTCATCGATGCCTTTGAGAAACTGAGTGGCTGTCCAATTCTGTTCAATACAAGTTTCAATCTGGGTGGTGATCCTCTTGTCGAGAGAATTGAGGATGCTGTCAAAACCTTAAAAGAAAGCAAGATTGAATACATGTATCTTCCTGAGTTAAATAAACTGGTAAAATCTCCTAATCCAGAAGAAGAATGAAGTACGTATTCGTCAACGGAACCTTCGATGTTTTGCATCGGGGTCACGTTGAACTGTTTAAGTATGCAAAGTCGAAGGGTGATATATTAATAGTTGCTATTGATTCTGATGAGAGGGTTTCTTCTATGAAAGGACCCTCTCGTCCTGTCAATAATGAAAAAGAAAGAAAATATATGTTGGAGAATTTGAAACCTGTAGATCAGGTTTTTGTTTTTGATACCTCAGAGGAACTTGAAAAGTTGGTGTCAGTTGTGAAACCTGCTATAATGGTGGTAGGTTCCGACTGGAAAGGAAAGAAAGTTATTGGAAGTCAGCATGCTGGATCTCTTAAATTCTTCGACAGGATTGAAGGATACTCCTCAACAGAAATCATTGAACGTTTTACTCCTAGGTGAGACCTGTGAGGATCAATATGTTTATGGTAAGGTACAGAGACTGAATCCAGAATCAGCAGCACCTGTGTTGTCCTATAGTAGGATGGAAGTGAAGCAGGGTATGTCTGCTAATGTGCTGGAGAATCTCAAAGCATTTGATATCAATGTAACTCACTGCACAAACTATGAAAAGATAATCAAGACTAGGTATGTTGATGAGAGATACAATCAACATATCTTACGGCTTGATAGGGAAGCAAGGGTAAGACCATACCTTGACATCCTTCCAGAACAAATATTTGATGCTGTTGTTATATCAGATTACGATAAAGGATTTCTCACCTTTGATAAGATACTGCAAATCGTAGAGACATATACTTGTCCTATCTTCATTGATAGTAAGAAGCATGTTCTCCCCGATAGAGAAGAATGTTTTATCAAAGTTAACCTGCGTGAGTATTCTCAGTTGCAAGTTAAACTGGATAATGTTATAGTTACCATGGGTGAGAAGGGAGCATACTACAAGGATGAAATATATCCTACCGAGAAGGTTGCTGTCTCCGATCTTGTGGGAGCAGGTGACACATTCCTATCTGCTTTGACATACGATTATCTCATGACAAAAGATATCGAACATGCAATTGGGTTTGCCAATAAGGCATCTGCAATTGCTGTGCAACATCCTGGCACATATGTGTTGCAGGAAAAAGATGTAAACTATTTGAAGGAGTTGAGTTTTACTGTACGATGAGATACTGTATTGACATTGATGGTACTATCTGTTCACCCACTGTTGGACGTGACTATGCTTCTGCACAACCATGGCGTGATAGAATTGATGTGGTAAATAAGTTATATGATGAGGGTAACTACATCATCTACTTTACTGCAAGAGCAATGGGTAGGTTTGTTGGTGATCCAGATGCACCTGCCAAGGCAACAGCACTGATGAAGGATCTAACAGAACTTCAACTCAGGGTGTGGGGATGTAAGTATCACGAACTAATCTTAGGTAAACCGCATGCAGATCTTTTCATTGATGACAAGGGAGTAAATTGTAATGACTTCTTCAAAACAACCGAGAGCATCTGAACCAATTAAGTTTGTTCCCAAGGGATGGGGGTATGAGAAGTGGATTGTAAATTGCGACAGATATTGTGGCAAGATCCTGCATATCGTTCAGGGAAAGAAATGCTCATGGCACTATCATCAACTGAAAGATGAAGTCTTCTACGTACAGAAGGGTGCCATTGAGTTGTCCTTCTCTTGGGAAGACAACTTAGAGATTGCAGATCTTCGCATCCTTACAGAGGGTGACAAGTTTCATGTGCCTGCAGGATTGCGTCACCGCATGCAGGCGTTAAAAGATACTGAGTTGTTTGAATTCTCAACTCAGCACTTTGATGAAGACAGTTACAGGATCATAGCTGGAGATACTCTGGAATAGTAACGTATTGGTAGTCTTTGATCCAACTCATATCTGCTTTAGTAAAATTTTGATACTTGCCTTTAAGGTGGTCGGGAAACGGTACATACTGTATCTCACCACCTTCTTTTTCTGCAACCATATTTGCGACATATTGAAAACTTACGGGAGATCCTGTCCCAATATCATAGATGCCACTGCCTAGATTGTTATTCATGACAAGATTGTATACATCACTCACACATACAAAGTCCCTGTAGAAATTATCCGAACCTTCAAACAAAGTAATTTGACCAGTCTCTCTCACCTCTTTGGTGAACTTGGAGACAGGACTTGCTTGATTGCCTTTGCGATCTTCATACCTACCATACACATTGAAGAATCGGAAGCCTTGAATACTTTTGAATTCATCCATGTGATCTTGCACCCAGTAATCTACAGTTGCCTTAGACAGTGCATAGTAGTTCAATGGATTGATACTACGATCTTGTGAGTTTCCATAGACAGATGCTGATGAGGCATACTTCACAGGAATCTTATGCTTGATTGCTTTCTTGAATAGTTTTGTGCTAAACTTGGTGTTAAAGTTATGAATCTTATTCAAGTTAGTCTCAGTTGTAGATGAGATGGCACCAAGATGAATGATCTTGGTTACTCTATCCCAGTTATCAAAATGCTTCAAGAACTTGTAGCAGGTATCTTGCTCTACAAGATAGACGGACTTCTCCCACAATGCTCTCTTAAAATGTGTTCCAATAAATCCTTGATGTCCAGTCAGTATAATCATCTTTCCTAGCCTTTCACTCATTATAACACATAAATATCTAGACGGTATCTCAGGTAATAATAGTGTCTTTTGGAAAACTGGCATCGATAAAAACTACCAATCCAGTTCCAGTTGGGATCTATACCTCTGCAGATGGTTATGAAAACCTGACTGTTTATGTCAACAACCATAATAATACTGCGGCAAAGTATTCTATTGGCATCACAACTGATGGTGTAAGTACAAGGTATGTTAATAGGTTCAATAGTGTTGGACCACTGGATGTAATTGAAGAAGAAAAGTTATATATTGATTACACAGAGACTCTTGTAGTTCAATCTACACCTGCGGGAGTTTCTTTCTTAGTCATGGCAGTTGGTGGAGGATCTACCACTGGTATTAGTACACAGACTACTCTTTCTGCTCAGACTACAGATGCCAACAAAGGCACACTGATTACTATTGCTCAACCAGAGGTAGATCTTGCATTTACCTTGGGAATCAACAACCTTTCCTATGAGGTTGGTAAGGTTTCTGTTGGTCTTGCTAGCAGTCAGAGTTCTTCGATTGATAATGGTTGGATTATTGCCAATCAGAACATTGTTCCTGGTGGTAACTATACAATTCAAGACTTGTATGTTGCTGAAGAGCAAAAACTTATTGTAAAATCAACAGTCAAAGATACATTCTTTGAACTTCTGGGTGTACCTGCTGCATCAGGAGGAGGTGGAGGTGGACCAACTGGGCTTGACTCTGAGTTGGGTGTTGGTAATACATCTAGTTTGGGAATGCAGGTAGGTTTGTCTACCTTCCCTGGTGTAGTTGTTGGTGGTTCAACTACTGCACTGATGGTCAGTGGTAATGCAAGAATCACAGGTGTAACAACCTTTGGCACTGGATCAATTACTATTAACAAGTCCCCTGATTATATTGAAGGTGTTAATGTTCTTACTGCAGGAAGAGTAAATGCAACAAATAAATTCGTTGGAAATCTAGAGGGTAATGTAACAGGTAATGTCACTGGTGTGGCAACTGGAGCAGAAAAATTAGTTGGATCACCAGGTATTATTGGTACAACTATTACTGCTACAACTAAATTTGTAGGAAATCTGGAAGGTAATGTCACTCAGACATCTGGTACAGCACAGTTCAACACAATTAATACAGTAAACTTAGTAGCAACTAGTGGTACAGTCACTGGCAACTTAAGTGTTGGTGGTACATTGACTTATGAAGATGTAACCAACATTGACTCTGTAGGTTTGATCACTGCAAGAACTGGTATTGAAATATCTGGTATTGTAACTGCGAGACCAGGTTTTGCTGTTACTTACTATGGTGATGGTGATAAATTATCTGGTGTAACAACTGGAGTTACGGTAGCATTAGATAATTATGGTGGCATCAGTCCCTTTGTTCAGACTGGTACTAAAAATGTCACTGTGACGATTGGTTCGACGAGTAATGCCTATGGTGTTTATTACGTCTCTGCTGCTTCTACACCAGGAGGTAATGCAATCGGAAACAATGGTGACATCTGGTATTTCACAGGATAGATAAATGGCTTTTTATTTGAAAGAAGGTGGAGCTTGGAAGGAAGCCAAACAACTCTACGTCAAAGATGCCAATTCTATTTGGCAGCAAGCAACTGAGGCATACATTAAAGTCAATAATAACTGGGAGAGGTTTCACTCTGGTGCCTCTGATCAGTGGATGGTTATCATTGGAGGCACGAATAATCCATTCAGAAATGCCAACACTTACTATTCTCAGGCAACCGATTCTACGGGTAATATTTACATAGCAGCTGGAAGATATGTAAATGCAACTGTTACTAGTTCTATCTACCTTGCCAAGTTTAATACTCTTGGTGAGTTGGTTTGGGAGAAAGGACTTACTGATAGTAGTGTAGTCATTAACACTTATGTTGAGAGTCTCAGATTTGATAGTAATGATAACTTATACATGGTTGGTAATGCTAATAGTTCAAGCTTAGGATATACTACTAATGCGTTTATGATGAGACTGAACACTGATGGTGTTCTTCAGTGGCAAACTAGATGGGCTTATCCTAGCCAAGGTGTTGCCAACTATTGTTATGATGTAGATTTCAATGGTGATCAAGATCCAGTAATGGCTGGATACTTTGCATATAACTTACCATATCCACCTGGTGGACAGTCCAAGGGTCCATCATATACCTTTGATGAAAGTGATGGATCTAGAACTTCTAATAGAGCTTGGAATGGTGGTCCTGATGGTTTGTCCTCATGTAGTTGCCGACACATCAAGAAGGCAGGAAGTCATTTCTTCATGCAGATTGGAGGAGGAGTTACCTTTACTCCTAACGTTGGACAGCATGGATATTCTGCCATTTTAAAAACTAATATGGCAGCTGATACACTTGTTTCTATCAGAAATACCTACATTGGAACCTATAGTAATTTGTGGTACTACTCTGGAGTAGAGACAGATGGATCAAGTGTGGTGACTCACGGACGCATTACCACTGGTTCTAGTGTCCGTGCTTACTTCTTGTATAACAGTTCATTGACTCATGTGGCTGGATGGAATGTTACCGATACCACTCCTAACCAACAAACAGGTTATGATTATGCAAATTCATACGTATTTGATGGGACATATATTACTGCTGCAATTCACTCTTCTTTAGATGTTGTGAATTTGATTAAATTCAATGCTACAACAGGAGCTGTTGTATGGCAGAATAAATTTGTTGGTTGTGCTGGTGACGATGAGGTAGGAAAAGCTGGAACAAAGATGTATTTGCATGAGCATGGTGGTTTTCTCACACTCCTTAGCGTGTCTGAGTTTACTCAGTTATCTGCAGCAAGTAATTATGTTATGTTGCTTTGGAGAGTCCCTTCAGATGGCACAGGACATGGTACGTATGGTAATTATCAGTACACATCATCCAATTTCATCACACTAGCCTCTCAAAGTGCTGCTAATGGTAGCAATTCAAACGTTGGTGCAACCGCATATACACCAACAGATTATACTCTTACTACAACTCAATTAGATCCTAATATCACAGTCAACAAGTATGATCTTGCTACTCCAGGATCACCTGCAGGAGAGTCTTATTGGATTCAGGTTGTCACTGGTGGATCAATACCTGCCATGTATGGTGTTGATTGTAACGATAACACGGGAGACATTTACGTAGGAGGAATTATTGATAGTAATAGTAATGATGCCATTGCTATGAAGTTTAACAATGCAGGAACTGTTCAATGGCAAAGAACATTAAGTAGTGCTGGTAATGACTTTTTCCAAGGTGTTAAAGTTGGATCTGATGGCAATGTTTACTTTGGTGGACAGACACCTGATGGCATCTTGTTTGCAAAGTATAATAGTAGTGGAGTTATACAGTGGCAACGTAGAGGAAGTCTTGCTGGATCTGGAACTGGTGGTGTAAGAGGTTTTGATATTGATTCCAATGATAGGGTTCTTGCTGATGGGTGGAAGGGTGGTCCTGATCCAATTTCAGGTCAACTTGGAGACTCTCTGATTGCTTGTTTTGATAAGGATGGATCTATCTCATTCAACGCAGCCTTTGGAAGTGATGCACATGATGGTAGAACTGGTGGATCAGTAGCTTTTGATGGCACTAATGCTTTTTATCATCATACCTCAATGAATCCACACGGACACACCTATGACAAAGTGGTAATGTCAAGGTGGAGTAGTGCTGGATCATTGGCTTGGCAAGTAGCTTCTGATGGTGGATCTGGTGCTACATCTCATGGATGCGCTGTAGATATTCTGAATCAAGCATATGGTACTGGACAGACTGGTACTAATGTTGATCTTTATTTGAATCAATACATAAACAGTGGATCATATTATGGATTCAGAGCACAGGTTGGTGGTTCAAATGATGATTTTGGATGGGCTATATCAGTAGATCCTGCTGGTGATATCTACGTTGTTGGTGGCACTAAGTCTGACGGTCCTGCTTTCGATGCAGGAAATCCTTGGTATTCTGGACTTATCTGTAAGTTTAATAAGTGTGGAAATCTTATCTGGCAACGTACCTTTGGTAGAACTAATGCCGAGGTCAGGTTCTGGGGTGTCAAGGTGAATGCTTACTACATGTATATTGCTGGATCAGATGCTGATAATAAGGCTCTGCTTCTTAAGTTGCCTAAAGATGGTAGTAAGACAGGAACTTATGGTGTCTATGAATATGAAGAATCTACATTGACACAAAGAAGCACTTCAGACTTTAGTAATACATCTTTCTCTACTAATACTGCAACTCCTTTGACTTCTGTGACAACCTCATTGACTGATGCAGCAGGTAGTCAGACAGCAACCAAGACTGACGTTACTTGACAAGGCTAGATCTAGCAATTATAATTGTGAATATTCTTTGGATTTTGATATTTGCATCGGGGTTTTATTCCGATGATGAACTTAGATAGGATTTATTTACATGCAACTAAGAGTCCCTTATTGGTATTTTAATCAAGCATTCACAGATGAAGAGTGTGAAGAGATTATTAGGCTTGGTAAAAGGAAAGCTTTTGCCAATCCAGAAGCAACCAAACCAAGGATTGTTACATCTGCTGCTGACAGAGATGCAGTTGAGAATTTGGCTTTTGATGAGGAACTTAGAATTGGTGTGAATTCCAAAACAGAAGTGAGAGATTGTAAAATTTCTTGGTTAAATACACCATGGATCTATGACCGTCTGAAAGATTTTGTCTTCCAAGCTAACCAATTAGCAGGTTGGAAGTGGGATATTGAAGGTATTGAAGGACTTCAGTACACTGAGTATAATGTAGGTGATCATTACGATTGGCATGTTGATGGTCCATCGGACTCATGGGGTGTATATAAGACACCTGATGAGCCTGGATACGACGGTAACATTCGTAAGATTAGCATCTCTATTTGTTTGTCTGATCCTGATGAATTTGAGGGTGGTGATTTACTATTCTCAGATCCAAGATATTTGATGGATGTGTTTGGAGACAATGGTGAAGAGCAACCATATAAAGTAAAGCACTTACGTCAGAAGGGTGCCATGGTTTTATTCCCAAGTTTTCAAATGCATAAAGTTACTCCTGTCACTAAGGGTATGAGATGCGCACTAGTAACCTGGGTAATGGGTAAACCATGGAAGTAGAGTTTCACAAACAACTCAGAGAAAGGATTAAGCAACTCAGAATGCAACATCTTTTCGAAGAACCTTGTCCTTTGTACGAACCTCCAATGATAGAAGATGTAACCGACTCACAAAAAGACTGGGAAGACTTCTGGTATAATGAGGATGGCACATCGGATGAATGAGATCAAACCAGTATCTCATATAACTAAAGAAGAGTGTCAGGAGATGATCGATGCCGCTATCAGAAGGCACAATCGTAATGCTTCAATTATTAGTATGTGTGTTGGGTGGGTGGTTCTTGCTCTTTTTGCTGACGGTCTTCTCAGACTAGTCGGAGCAATAGATCCATTGCTTCCCTGGCTAGATATTTCACTGAAGTAAATGAAAATGATTCAAACAGAAATGAAAGCAGTATTTTACTCAAAAGATAATTGTCAGTGGTGTGAGAGAGTCAAAATGTTATTTGAAACTCTTAAAATAGATTACCTAGAGTATAAGTATCAGAAAGACTTCACCAAAGATCAATTCTATGCTGAATTTGGTGAAGGTTCTACATTTCCTCAGGTTTCTATTGACAGTGAGCACATTGGTGGATTCAAAGATACACTGCAGTACCTTCAGGAAAAAGATCTGTTATAATGGTATAAATAATTTTTAAGTTATGGAGGAACAACTCACACTTTAAGTAAAGTGGTTGTTCCATTTGAGTGGAGCAACCAAGTTCCACAGAGGAGAACACAATGCTAACACTAAGTATTTTTGTAGGATCGTTGTTTGCGATCACGTCGTTTTTTGTTGGTGGGGTAATTGGATGGACAGCAAGAGAATATTTGTTGTATAATCAAGAACCACAACCAACTATGCATCCAGAGATGTATGATGAGGATGGAAATGTTCTTCCCGATTCACTAATTTCATTCAGATTTACATATGATGATGACACTGATGAAGAAGATTAATTATTTTGGAGTATAATTATGGCTAAAAAATTACCACCCAACCCCCTTGTAACTGAAGTATTTCAAAAGGTTTCAAGCGCAAAAACTAAAGCAGAAAAGATTGCTATCCTTCAGGAGTATAAGAATCCAGCACTCGTTCATTTGTTTGTTTGGAACTTTGATGAATGTATTGAATCTGCATTACCTGATGGTGAAGTCCCTTACACACCCAATGAAAATACAACTGGTGATGGTGTAAGTAGACTGAACAGTCAGTACAGGATTCTCTACAACTTCGTGAAGGGTGGTAATGATGCTCTCAAAACCACGCGTAGAGAGTCAATGTTTATTCAACTTTTGGAATCACTTCATCCCGATGAAGCAGAGTGTCTTTGTTTAGTAAAGGATAAGCAACTTGGAAAAAAATACAAAATCACCCACAACACTGTTAAAGAAGCCTACCCCGACATCATCTGGGGATCCCGTGAATGATTCTAATGCCTGGTCAGAAGATGAACTTCTAGGATGCAAAGAAGTTTATGGAGTGTCTGTACTTCATGTTAATGCCACCCGCATGCAACTTAATGACAAGACACTTCCTAACGATGCATACACAGTTACATATGTCGTCAATGGTGTCACTCAGACTGACATTGCTAGGTGTGGTAAAAAGGTTAAGCTCTTTGATTGTTACTATGATAAGTTTGGAAAAGATCTGAAGGGTATTGACTTCGGACCTGGTACTGCTAACCCTAAGACCTGGGGTTATGAAAAGGCAAAACCAAAATCGAAAAAATAATCCAAAATATCGGGGAAAAAAATCCCGGCAATTTTTTGGTCTGTAGGGTTCGCCATGATACAAAACCCTGTTGTAGCAACGATGTTGACATAAATAGCAACAAGGACTATAATAGTCTCGTCGTTCATCTCTGAAAGGAGACGCAAGTAAGTCGCGGAACGGAGCGTTCATCCCATGTTAGAATTACTTCTAAGCACAACGCTCACATGCCAAGAAGCCGATGCATTAATGACTCGGATTTCAAAGCATGATGATCTACCTGCATTGGTTAAGATCGAATTAGTAGAGACCGTTAAGGAATCTGCACCTGAGTGTTACTGGGACGCAAACGACTGAAGGAACGGAAACTCGGATCACCTGCATATTGCAAGGTTAAAGGAGAAAATTCCATTCATTCAGGAGTAAACAAATGGCAAAAGTCGTGTATCGTGGTGTCAACTATGACACCCAAGAGCGTCGTGACGAGCTCAAGGCAAAACAACAGACTCGCTGGTTCAACGAAATCTATCGTGGAATCAAGCACAAAGAGCCCGTTGTAGTCGTAGGAGCTTGATTATGCTACAAACCATCGGACTCAGTTCTTTGGCAATGTTAGCATTTATTGGACTTATTTACGGCGAAGTAGTTCTCCTCAATAAATTGTGAGGATAACAAATGTGGAAGATCTTTAATAACAATGATCCTCCAGACTTCGATCCATTGAAACATGATCCAATAACAGTTTTTGGATTTTTGACTTATCGTGGTGTATGTTATGCCAAATGGGTTCATTTGAAATCATGTGGCATAAGCAACTGGAAAGTTAGTGATAGGGGAGATTGACTTCTCCCCTTTTTTTGTCTATAATTATACTTAAAGTGATTTTTTATGGATCGAGACAAACTCAAACTAATAGTCAGGAACTTAAAACTTTTGATCGAATCCTTGGAATCAGAAGTTTTCTCTGACGTTGATTTATACAAGGAAATCGACAGAGAACGCATTGATATGTACAGTGGTGGTTCTCCCCTAAATGATTATGATGAGGTTTTTGACGACGATGACGGATACCCTGACTGATTGGAGATACTCCGACAAAAAACTCAAACTTCGTGAGGAGTGCTTAAAGATTCTTTTAGAAACTTATGGTAACGATAAATATGTTGTAAACAAGAGCATCTATGAGTGTGCGCACGATTGGGTGTCTCAAGGAAATGCAATATCTGTCGGTATCATCAACTACTACGAGGAAAACTATGCGCCATAAGGATACCATTAGACTTACCAAGCAAGCTTTAAAGCAACCTTGGTTATATACTAATGAAGAATTGACTTTTATGCGAAAAGCCAAGAGGCAAGCAAAGGAAAGTCTTAAAATTAAACAGATGATGAAAAAGAATGACTGTCAAACTGATTCAAGCGACACCGAATCCTGAAGAGAATATGGCATATATTGCCAGAGTCTCTAATCCTAATAATCAGGAAAATCCTAATTATGCAGGACTATTGAAGTATTGCATCAAGCACCAACATTGGAGTGTTTTTGAACAAGCATACATGACTCTAGAGATTGAAACTTCTAGAGCAATTGCCGCTCAGATCCTTCGCCACAGGTCATTTACATATCAAGAGTTTTCGCAACGGTATGCTGATACTTCCTTACTCTCACAGGAGATCCCCTTGCCGGAACTCCGTCGTCAAGACACCAAGAATCGTCAAAATTCTATTGATGATCTTGACGAGGAACAAGCTCATTTGATGCATAAAGAGATTCGTCAATTATTTGCCGATGCTCAGGACGTGTACCGATATCTGATCGATATGGGTGTGGCAAAGGAGTGTGCTAGAATGGTGTTGCCTCTCGCCACACCCACTAGAATCTACATGACAGGTTCATGTCGTTCATGGATTCACTATATCCAATTGCGAACTGCAAATGGCACTCAGAAAGAGCATATGCTGATTGCAGAACAGTGTAAGAATATTTTTATTGAACAATATCCTACAGTTGCTGAGGCTCTTGAATGGAAGTAAAAGTATTTGATGATTATCTGCCTAAAGATCAATTTCAGTTTCTGACAGATCTTTTTCTATGGAAAACTGATGTTCCATGGGTGCTGTGTCCAGAAGTTGCTCATCGAAGTGAAAACATCGATGAGTATTGGAACTGGTATGCTATTCATCCCATATATGGATATCCAGAGAATGACACCATTAGTCCTCATACACCATGTTTTTCGTCACTCAACAATATCTTTTTTGAAGAGTTTCGTGATCAGGGTATCATGAGGAGTTTGATTAGAGCAAAGGCAAACTTTTATCCTGGCACTGATAAAGTTTATGAGCATGATCCACATACGGATTATCCATGGTCTCATACTGCTGCTATTTTTTCTCTCAATACATGTGATGGATTCACTAAAGTTGGGGATGAGAAGGTAGAGAGTGTTGCTAATCGATTATTATTGTTTGATGGGTCTAAACCCCATAATTCAAGTACCTGCACAAATGCCAAAGGCAGGTACAATCTTAGTTTCAATTTTCTCTGATATATACCTTTATAATCATTAACATTATGGCAACTTATCCCATAGTTAACAAAACCACTGGAGAACAAAAAGAGGTAGTCATGAGTATTCATGACTGGGATCAGTGGAAGACTGATAATCCAGATTGGGAACGTGACTACTCTGATCCATCAACTGCTCCTGGTGTGGGAGAGGTTGGTGAGTGGAAAGACAAACTGATTAACAAAAATCCCGGTTGGAATGAGGTGCTTGCAAAAGCATCGAAAGCAAACGGTGGCCGTCAAAACCTTAAGATCTAATCGCCCATGCCTAGAAAAAGAAAGACCACCAGCAGTTCTATTGTTGGGGCTGGTTATACAGCAAAACAAATGAAGAGGAAAAAACCAATCAATGCTGACCTTTTGGTTGACATTGAACCTCTAACCGAAAATCAGAAAAAGTTTTTTGCTGCATACGAGAAAGGAAAAAATGCTTTCCTATATGGGTGTGCAGGAACGGGTAAGACGTTCATTGCCTTATATAATGCACTTAAGGACGTTCTTTCGGATGACACACCATACCAAAAGATTTACGTTGTTAGATCTTTGGTAGCAACCAGAGAGATTGGTTTCCTTCCTGGTGATCATGAAGATAAGTCGGCACTTTACCAGATTCCTTATAAGAATATGGTTAAGTACATGTTTGAGATGCCTTCTGATGCTGACTTTGAGATGCTGTATGGCAATTTGAAGCAGCAAGAGACTATCTCATTCTGGAGTACATCTTTTGTTCGTGGAACCACCTTTGATGATTCTATTTTGATCGTCGATGAGTGTCAGAACTTGAATTTTCACGAATTAGATAGTATAATTACGAGAGTGGGTGACAATTCTAAAATTATGTTCTGTGGTGATGCCACCCAATCAGATCTCACAAGATCCAATGAAAGGAATGGAATCCTAGATTTCATGAAAATCATTGAGCAGATGGAATCGTTTAATATTACAGAGTTCGACACGGAAGATATTGTCCGTTCTGGACTTGTTAGAGAATACATTATTAAGAAACTGGCAATGGGATTTTGATGTTTAATTATGTTGATGTGGAGCTTCCGAAACTAAATCGGGAGACTTTAGATAATGTTCGATATTATACTGTCCCTGGTGATGGTGAACCGGTAAAACTGGTTTCCATCACGTCAGTTACCAGTTTCTACAATCGGCAGGTTTTTGCTGATTGGAGGAAAAAGGTTGGTGAGGAAGAGGCAAATAAGGTTACTAAGGCTGCCACCAGACGTGGCACCGATATGCATACTCTGGCAGAG
>Ga0213860_10000247_pt1 | contig 21541 bp, 19 predicted proteins | sample PICome_3_FD_160118 | JGI IMG/M metagenome (GOLD analysis project Ga0213860, IMG submission 160118) | Coastal seawater microbial communities near Pivers Island, North Carolina, United States - PICO550 | ecosystem: Environmental > Aquatic > Marine > Coastal | place: USA: North Carolina...
CTAACGGTAGCGCTATCTATTAAATCTATAGCTGACTGAAAATACCCACTTTGAGTTACTATGTCTGCCGCATTTTGATCTATCAGTGCGCCACTTGCGAACGGCAGGGCGGCAGTTGTTTGCACAGATCCGTCAGAAAATCTAACTGCGTTAAACCTACCGCTTGGCGCTATCACGTTTCCAACAGTTTCAAAATCACCATATTGATCCAAACTGGCTTTTTGGTCTGTCGCCACACTCCAAGTTTGAAGATCAGAAGCATGACCAGCGCTAGACTCAACCGCAAAAACCGTATAAGCTACAGAGCCATTCTTTGCTGTGGTAGTTTGGTCTGAGTTAAGATCCAAGTTTTGGATTGCTATTTCACCACCATTTTTACGTATATCTATAATATTTTTAAGCTGGTGGTTTACTTGTAGGCCCTGAGCGTCTTCATCTCCTATGCTCAATATAGAATTAGCATTTCCTCTTAATTCAATAAACCCGTCTTTAGCAGAAACATATGCATAGTAAGGGGCTACTATTTGAGACGTGCTTGTTTTGAGGCCGATTTTCCAAGTTGGGTCTGTACCCTCTTCCAAAAAGAAGGATGTGACCCTGTTTGTGTAATCTGTAGAGTATGCCTGCCAATAATCACCGTCGTCTGATCTTTTAAATGCAAACGGGGTTGGGAAAACTACGGCATCGTCAGCATCTTTATAAACAAGTCTGTCTGCTGGAACAACCGAGAATACAATTCCTATACCATCAATATTTATTTTATTGTCGCTATTGGAGCTTTGAAATATGGTATCTCGGCTAAGGGTGTTTGTACTAGCGGTATAAGTACCAATACCAATCTCAAATTGGCTGTCATTTTGTATACAATAATAGGTTACATTGCCGTCACCAATAGCTTCAGCAAAAGTTTGGAAACCACCAAATGTAGCGCCACTAAGGGAAATATTGCCAGTTCCCGTAGTAGTTGTTGTTTCTTTTACTCTATCTGCTATTATTAAAGCCATATTATGTTCCGTTATTGGTAATAATAAATTGTCTTATAAATTATACACTAATTACCTTAGATTTTTAATCTATTAATTAATCAGGGTTAAAGGGGGTCAGGGGTGGGGTCGCCAGGATCGTCACCGTCACCGTCGCCATCTGGTTCTTCAGGGTCAGGTTCCTCAGTGCAATCACTACATGGAGGGCAATCGTCAGAAGTGCAACATGGCGCAAGAAGAGAAGTTATGAAACAACGGGGGTCAAACGCTCCTCCAATTCCATCGCAAAATTCCTCGGTAACATCTTGGTAGAATATTCCAAACCCACAGCAGTCGGATGCGCAATCACGGCAGCACCCAAGTTCAGGAGCAGGGGTTGTAGTTGTAGTTGTGGTGTTAACGTCTGGGTCTGGGCAATCTAAGCAGCTATTAAAGATGTCTCCAATTCCACCTCCCGGCTTATTGCTACCTTTTACGTAACTTTTGCAACTTTGTCCTGGGATCGCGCTGTTGGTAGCGCATCCAGCAGAATCGGTTTCCGTGCAGCTTATTAAGCTACTGTCGGCGTCACTGTAGCAACAGCAGATGATAACTGGAGCTTCAGTGGTTGTTGTGGTAGTTGGGGCGCCCGTAGTCGTTGTTGTGGTGGGGGCTTGAGTTGTAGTTGTGGTTGGAGTTGCGGTTGTAGTTGTTGTTGGAGTGGCGGTTGTAGTTGTAGTACACGGGCCAGAGTCATCGCACGACTTACACGTAAAAAACGTAGCATCATCACAAGTGCCAGGGCCTTTAATTGGGGTCAAACCCATATTTTGGAGATCTGAGGCATAAGCGTCTGCTTGAGCTTTATTAGGGAAGTCAACACAACTTTTTGTTTCCTGTGTTTTTTCGGGACAACCAGCACAAGGTAATGGCTCATGGCAAACGGTTACAAAAAATGGCTCTTCAGGTGGATCAGTGGTTGAAGTTGTTGTTGTTGGACCTTCAGTGGTAGTAGTGGTTGTGCCGCACTCAGGGTTGAATGTTACAGTATAATCAAAACAGGACCGAGGAGGGCTTGGTCTGCAACAAGGAACATAAGCATCGGCGCACTGACCGATTTGTGGCTCTCCACCATTAGCCGAATTCCATTCGTTGGCAATTTGGGCGATAGAGGGGCAATTACATTCACAATTACTGTTGGAGGGAAAACCTCTTCGCCTCCACTTTCGGTGTCCTGGCGGTTCGTCGGCTGAGTTGCTTTCTATGTAATCATACCTGCAATGAATGACACTTGGACTATCAGGAGGGCATGGGTCTTGCGTTGTAGTTGTGGTTACTGGTGGAGGTGGTGGATCACAATTAAATCCCGGCATCGAAAAACGACACCCAGGATAATTATCACTAAAGAAACCTTGACTACATTGTGGAAAATTTTGATCAGAGGTTGGAGTGCTTGTTTCAAAAAACAATGGGCTTTCACCTGTAAGCTCAAAGTATCCATAGCTTGAACTAGATGTACCTACATTCGCAAAATTATGTAAAGAAAAACAAGTGCCGACTGGAAAAGAACTAACGTCAAATTCGTATTCCGCACTCATTGATTTAGTAAGACTTGCACAACAAGCCATTGGTAAATCACCATAACAGTGGGCTGAACTGTCATTAAAAAATGAATGTATGTGTGCAACTCCTTCATAGACAGTGCCATTACCCCCTCTTCCAACAGCGTCTGCTGGGTCTTCGCACACAGAATTAAATTTATTGATGTGTTCAGACGCGCTTGTAAATGGTCCTACATATTTTGCTGGAACCATTTGATTATTTGCCACAAGAACAGAAGTTAAAAAAGCAGTATCACCATATCTTTGAAATGTACCTATTTTTAAATGAAATTTATCAACTTTTGTGGTAGTTGATCCTACAACAGTGTTTTTAAATTTTATTGTTGCACATCCATATTTACTTCCTCGACGTTTATCGCAAAGTCCAATATAATCTATGTCTGTAGGAGTATCACCTTCTATGTATGGAAATTGATTGTTAACAAATTCAAGTCTTGCATTAGAACCAGCGGTGTCAATCGGCCCTATGGGAACAATTCCAGACAACCAACCGTGAGTTCCAGTGCCTTTGTAATCGCGAAGATGATGACCTCGCTTAAAATGCGAAGTAAAATTAGGGATACGCTCTAAATCAAGAGGTTTTTCTGGCGAATAAGACCCACTGGCAAAAACATTGGAGTTGCCTTTAGCGGGGCCGTTTTTCGATAAGAAAAATGATTCACATGGAGAAGATTCAAAATCATCGTCACACTTTCCGCAGTAACTACCAGGAAAATCACTACACGACCCCGGCATGTGGATACCACTTACGCCAGAACACTGAACTGATGTAAGAGATTCTGTACAAACAGGATCTCCAGAGTCGTCGCAATAAATGCAAACAAACCCAGAAGGTAAATTAAAATCACAACAGTTACAGTTTCTAGGTTTACCCATTTTAGCTTCCGTATATTGACCTTGCCTCTGCTAGAAACTCATTAAATTTATTTTCATCGAATTTAGCATTTTCTACAAATTCTTTGTGAACAGGGTGTAAATCCATATTCAATTCAGTAAACTCTAGTATGTAATTTCTAACTTTGTTATCTATTGTTAATTCATATTTAACGCCGTCTGGTCTAGCAAATCTGTGCAACCATTTTAAAAATGGTAAGCATAGAGCTTTCCTCCCAGCTTTTCTGTACTTTTCATGAATGTAACACTCTTCTCCACCAAAACCTCTACAGTGTTCGTTAAATCCAAGCCAAGATCTTTTAGCGGTAAAAAACAGACCAAGACCTTGTGCAAAAATTTCAAACTCGTTTTCATCTTGATCAAAACCAAGTCTTGTGAATCCAAGCTTTTCAAGTATACCTTCATGACCTGAAAAAGCTAGTTCTTGCGGAAAAATAGTGTAGCAATGGTCACAATACTGAATTTGGTTCTGATTTTTTAAATCTACTATTTTACAATTATTATTATCATTAATAACGCTAAAGTTTTTCTGTTTGCATTTGCAAGCCCAAGCGTTGCCCCACCTTCCCCACATTTGACCTCCCCACTCATCATTAAAGTGTGTAGAGATCATTCTTAAATTATCATAGACAAGTGGACCTTGATACAAGTGCATTGTATTTGGGTATTTATCTATAAACTGAAACAATTTTTCTAGGGTTTGTACAACTGGGCAAAGTAGAACGTGACAATCCATAACAAGAACAAAATCTGTTTTTGCTTCTTCAATGATTTTGTTTCTAGTGGCAGATGTTCCTTGAGAATCTGGAAAATCTATAACTCTAAATTTTCCACCAAGTCCTGTTCCGCCCTGTAAGTTTTTAACAGCTTGCGCGTGTTCGTTATCTTTTGCGTTTTCAATAACTACAAATTCAAGTCTATCTAATAAGTCCTCTCTTTTGTTAAATCGTAATTCTTTAATAATATCCTGAATACTAAAGTAGGCACCATGAAAGTCCGAGTGGTGCGCCATTCCTATCGTTATTTTCCTCATTAATTTTCCTCATATTTTAATTCTTATGGAGGTGCAGTCGTAAACCCTCCCCCTCCAGGATCAGCAGTGGTCGTAGTCGTTGGAGCAGTAGTTGTTGTTGTCGTCGGAGCGGTAGTTGTTGTAGTCGTCGGAGCGGTAGTTGTTGTAGTCGTTGGAAGAGGTGTAGAAGCGCAACTGGTCCATATAGGGCGCCATTCACCGTTTTGTTTTGCGAACTGAGAGTAAGTACCACTTGCTACTTCCAAATTCGTATCTCTATTAATTGCATAGTACGTATCTCCATCTTCACAAACACCTCCACAAGTTCTTTTTTCTACAAATAAACCAGAAGTTGGACTGCAAAAATCAGTTGGTGCAGTTAAGTCTTCTATAAAAAACCCTTCAGCAAACCTTATCCCAGAACCAGACCCGCAAATGGTTTCGCCATTTACTGTTAAGTCTCCATAAACTTGAACATCTCTAAAAAAACCGTCCCATCTGAGATCAGGCGATCCAAGATCAAGCCCGTCGTAACATGGTATAATACGCGATGTTGATTTAATAGTATCAGACGTTGTGAACTGTAGCTGACCGTTTACAGATCTCCAAGCCCTATTGTCGTTACCAAGGTCAAAAGTTCTAGTTACAGTTGGAGAAGCATCTCCAGAAACTTGAAGTGTTCCATAGTTGTGCAATTCATTAGTGCCAACAGCAAGTTTTAGTTCTTGTAAGTCACCACGAAGAAGCGGTGTGCCAGAACCATCAAGGCAGCAAGACCCAGAAGCTTCAGGGTGTGCGCCAAGATAAAATTGATAGCTGTCTGACGCCCCTACGTAATAGCCAGCGCCATGACCAATAGCTATATTAAAATCGCCGTCTCTGAGATTGTAAAGAGTTTTCAAACCAACCCCTACGTTTCCATCTCCCTCGACAGAGCCAACTATGGATGAAAATCCGACAGCTGTGTTGTAATTGCCGTCTAGATTACAGCTAAGAGAGTACGCTCCAAGTGCAGTATTTTGGTCTCCATATACATTGCCTTGCATAGAGGCATACCCAATAGCAGTATTGTCTGCACCAGATTCGTAAGTTAGGTCTAGACCGTCAAGGGATAGTTCACCAACCCTTGTTTGGCGTAGGTGTGCTGATTCTATATTTAATGCTTTTACACTGTGTAACTCAAGGAACCTATGAGTAGAGTCTACAGCGTTTGTAAAAACATCTCTAATATCTTTAGGAGATATTTGTTCTGTGCTGTTGTCTGGTAAGAAAGTATTTAAAGATAGTATAAAATCATTTTCTGAGTACTCAGCCATAACCCTACCTTAATTAAATTTAATTTTAAGATTTGTTACATCAAACTTTACGGCATCGCCTTTATAGACAATTCTTGGGTTGGCTAGCTCTGAGTGCATTAGAAGGTTTCCAGATCCATATTGAGAGTCGTCGGTAATAGCTATACCTGAAACAAAACCCCAATCTATAAGAGCTTTTTCAAAAACTATAGATCCAGAATTTTTAATTAAACCACTTCCATAATCATGATCTTGCTGTTCGTAAATCCAAGTTGTATTACCAGCAGTTGAGGGATCTCCAAGGCTTATTCTAGCGTATCCAGTCCCGCTACCATTGATTCCACTTGGAAGCTCAGGAATTGTTTCGCCAGTGTGAGCATCTATTGGCACACCACTACAGAGCGCAATGGCTATTTCGCTAGGTTTTATAAAAACCTCGCCTTTAAATATGTGATGTAATAAACCAGACTCTAGATAGTCCGACAAAGCAGTACTCATTATAGACTCCTATTCCTAAAAATATAGACATTTATTGTATTATACACTAAAAAAGGGTTCCCCCCGAAAAAGAAGGAACCCTCTATAAAATTTACATTTTAGCTTCTAACTTAGAATGAACCCAAGAGGATTCTTCTGTTGTCAAGAACGCCAAAGCCGAGTTCAGCGAACCCGTAGTAGCCTGCTCTCTGCTGTCTGTGAAGAGTAGGATCTTCAAAGACTTGAACGGCTTGCTTCATTGGCATAACAAAGCTGTCGTTAGCACCTTGGTCAAGACCAACAACCAACTCAGCGTCACTACCTTGAACTGCACCACCAAGGGAGCCAGTGAAGAAGTCTTGATACTCTTGACCTTCTCCAAGCTCATCTAGATCGTGAAGAGTTACACCAAAGACGTTGGTGATAGGAGCGCCATCGCCACCAGCGTTGTAGATGGCAGTTCTGGTTGCGTCAGAAATCTGATCAAATCCCCAGTTGCGAACATCTTCAAGAGCTTCTGGTGAAACATAGAGGTCGGTCAAGCGACCGCGATTAGCAGAACCAGTGTTACCACCAGCGTTACGACGCATGACAGTTTGCATCAAGCTGACAAGTCTCTTGGAGAACATTCCAGCGGTTGCGTCACCATCATAAACCAAAATGTTGCGGTCAACACCAGCTGCAAGAAGGGTGTGCCAACCATCGTCATTCATCTTCTTGACGAAACCAGCTTCCAAAACTTGCATAGCGCGACCAACGATGTCCCAACGAGCTTCGCGAGCAAAACGAAGCAAGTAGTCAATACTGCTTGTGATGCTGTAGGTTGGGATCATGACGTAATCGCCTTCGACTGATCTCTCAGGAACGCGACCATGACCAGGATTGGTGTAAGCGACGTGTTCGCCTTCAAGTCCTGGGCTAATGAGATCCAAAGGATACTCAGTGCTTCCGCCTGGCTCGACTTGGATGGTCTCGAAAATGTTTCCGAGAATGTTGCCAACCAAAACGCCCTTACGGAGAGGAAGTTCAAGAGCTTTTGCAAACTCTCTTTGCGCAGCAAACGCTACGTTTTGATCATTGTCACCTGAACGGCGAAGCAATGTAATGAATTCTTCACTTGGTCTTTCTTTATATGACATTGTATTTATCTCCTTTAAGGTGTTAATTAGGATACGATTCCAGGAAGGTTGACGTAGAGTTTAGCGTAGCCGTCTGCGTCTTTTTGGGACATCCAACGACCAACGGCCAAGCTTCCAGAGCTACCTGGGGCTGCATTAGTCAAATCGCCAGCTTCAGAAGCTGAAACGTAAGCGATATCACCAGCAACTGGGTCAATACTGGTTTCGATCATGTTGGTTACAACCCAACCGCGAGTCAAAACAGTAACCTTACCACCTTTTTGAACTTCGTCCTTGTATTGGTTAAGGTGAGTTCTGGTCAAGTCCTTGTTGACAACATCGTTAAGAAGGATTCCAACTGGTACACCAGCTGTTGCGTACTTAACTTTGTTTCCGCCTTGATCCATAGCTGCGCCAGAAGCAACAGCGGCATCAAGAACGACAGCGCCACCACGGGTGGCAGTACCTTCATTGTAGAAGAAACTGATGTCAGTTGATTCTTCATATCTATCTGCTTTAAGAGCCATAGTTTTAATCTCCTATTTTAATTACTTTTGTGAGAAAACGTTGTTAGAAAGCCAGTCGGCAATGCTTGCGCGAGTGGACTCAAGCTGGTCATCGGAGCTTTCGGTTACAAGAGTAGCTTCAGATGTTTCTACTTCTTCAAAAGCTTCTGGGGTAATTTCCTCTGCTTCAGCTTCTTCATCATCAGCTTTAGCTTCTTTTTCCTTTTTCTTTTCAAGTGCTTCCTTTAACGCAGGAGGCATACCAGCTTCTGCTTCTTTTTCCTTTTTATCGCCATGTTTGTCAGCCTTTGGCTTTTTTCCATACATAGCAACAACAGAGTCAAATGCTTCATCAGCAAGAGCGTCAAAAGCAGCAAGAGCAGCATCGACATCTTCTACGTCAAAGCCAGCCTCTACAAGAGCAGCTTTACGCTTCTCCATCTTTTCCTTTTTCTTCATATCTTCCATATGCTCTTTAGCAGATGTAAGTTCTTCTTGGGACTTAGCAAGAGCGTCTTCAAGTTCAGCAACGCGAGCTTGTGTACTCTTGATGCTTTCCTCAAGTTCAGCAATGCTTGAGTCTTTTTCTTGAATTTCAGCCTCAAAAGCCTCTACCTTGGAAGCAAACTCTTTATCTTTTGCTTCTTCGATTTGAGCTTTAATAGCCTCATTCTCAGCCTTAGCAGTAGTAAGTTCAGCGCGAACTTCTTCCAACTGCTTTTCTAGCAAATTATCTGACATATTGAATTCTCCTATATTAAAATCAGAATTGTCATCTAAATTGAAAGCAACACTCTTTAAAATAACACTTCTGGGATTAGCAGGCTTGGAGACCAAACCTTTACCAGAGAAAGCAATGTTAGAAAGTGCGCGACCTAGTTTATAACCTTCGTATTCTCCACTACCGCCATAAGCTCTGAGGTGTTTCGTTAGGAAGGAAGATTCTTCATCTCTAGCTAAAATTTTCTTATCGCCATTAGGATTAGTTAATGCGTAATCAAATCCAGCAAAAAGACACTCCATAGAAACATACCACTTGCCTTCCTCTATTTCAGAGATTATTTTCTCCATTCTTTCACGGTTTTCCTCACCAGTCCAACTGTTATAAAGAACAGCTTGAGTGATGATATCAAAATCTTCAGGCATCTCTGAGTCATCAGCTACCGCCTTTCCGTCTTTTGTTAAAACATAACTACCAGTAATATGCCCAATGATATCGTTTTCATCGTGCATAAAGTTAAACTGCTTGTCTTCTGGTGTATTTCTAGCGGCCCAAGTAGCTTCTGGGAGAAATACGTCGTCATTCTTGTTCCAACCGCAAGAGACTAAAACAGATTCTAAATAGTATAAATCTATTTGATCTTTATTTTCAGCTACTGCTTTGGCAACTATTTCTTCAGGTATATCCTTTTGAACGGTTGCCTCAGAGCAGTACGCAACACTAGCGGTACTCTTAACGAGATCGCCAATGCCGTCATTTATTTCGTTTTCATAAATTTTTATTGCCATAATTACCTCTAAAGAAAATATACACTAAAAATATTAATTTTGTAAAAACAGCTATTTTTGGGCTAAGACATAATCAACATACGAGGCAATGGCTGACCTTTTATATTCATCTATAGACATGTATTCTGTAGATATTTTATTATTTTCGAGGTGTTTTCTGAATGTGCTTGGCATCTTCTTATTGGCGTGTAAGATTTCTTTAAAGTCATCTTCAGTAACCTTAGCTAGTGGTTTAAGGTTTAAGAGCATGTCTAGTTTAACCTTCTCAAGATCGGCAACTTGTGCCTTGGTTAGCGATCTCATGTTCTTTTTATTGTTTATCGCCAAGAAAGCCTTATTGAAATTTTCTGATATGTTATCATAGGTATTATTAGACCATAGGATAAGTTCAGCCACTCCGGGTGTAGACTTTGGAGTTTCCACCCTTTGTTTTCTTGGACCTTCGTCAATCTTGTTAGGAGGACGACCGTTGGGGTTTACTGGCTTTTGCTTTTCTTTTCTTTCTGCCACTTTCTCATTTATCTCCGCTTGTTTGTCCATCTTGTCTATCTCGAATTGCTTGTTGGGATTGTGGAAAGGGCTTGCCTTTTCAGGTAGTTTTTCTGAATTCCTAGCCTTGCTCTCTCTCTTTAATCTCATTTTTTCAACTGGAGCAATTTCTTTAAATCTCTCAAGGATAGTCTCATGTGAGATGATATCTCTATCCGCAAGTTGTATTAGTAGGTTCTTCTCTGCGGATTCGTCAGACAAGCTCATTTGATCGTAAACAACGTGCGCTGGCTTTCTGAAGCCCATAGCTTTGCGGACTAGTTCAAGCTCTCTCTCCCAAAACTTAGTTAGTTGATCACGACCGTATTGTAATCTTTCTACCAATGTCTTCAGTGATATAAAGTTATTAGTAAATCCACCACCATTATTAGCCATACCAGTAAGAGTTGGAGGTACACCAAGTCCAGCATATATACTATTAAGCACAGATGTGTACTTTTCAGAGCCTAAGAACTTATAGACTTGACTGTTAGACTCGGTGTAAGAAAGCTCTGGACCCCACACTAATTCCATAGTACCACCACCAGTATTGCTTGCTAGAATATTCCTTAGCTTGTTGATAGCGGTTTTGTTTGGCAGGATCTTATGGTCAAGATTACCAAGCGTCCACAATCTGATATTAGAAATCGCTCCATCAAGAGCAGACATGTCAGCTAGTCTCATTTTTTCTAGCATGACAATATCATCTAAAATAGCGTAAACGAGGGGGTTTGCCCATCTTTGCCAGTCGTCTTTCTTGTAGTAGAATATAGAAAGTCTATCTTTCTCTAGGTCTATTTTCTTTTGACCTTTCTTGATAGCTTGTTTTACGGTTGGAGGAAGTGTATCTAGTACATGCGCTGGTACAGAACCCTCTTTGAAGTTATCTAGAAAAGCACCAGAATCTATTTCGTAGTTTCTAACACCCAAGAACATATTAATATTACCATTCTTCATATCAATATTTAGTGGATTAAAGAAGTTATACCTCCAAGGTATTTGATTGCGCTCTATCTCTGGCAACTCTACGGTAATGTCATTAGCCATAGATTTAATATATTTAGTAATCTCTGGTGTTATATTAGCATTACTTCTATAAACTATAGTTTGACCAGTTCTATATAGATTGTTTAGAAATCTCTCAGACCTTTCTTTGCCATCAATCTTCTTAAACCACTGTTTAAAGAACTTCTCTACACTCTCATTCTCATGTACGATGTTAATCCCTTGACAGCCAAAATCGCCCATTAGGTCAATGATATTACGAATAATACCCACTTTATCGTAAGCGTCCATGCACATCTTGATGATGCGCTTCTGCTTGGTTGGGACTTGCTCTTCTGGCCTGAAGGCGTAGTAGTCGCTATGAGTGAACGACGGACGTACAGAGCGGTTTGGCTCAACGTCAATGAAATCCCTATGGAAACGAGATGCTTTTGAGACACCTTCGTATGCGTCTAAAGAATTGGAGAATTGATCGAAAGCGTCTTTTTTGCTTTGCTGATTGCCTTCGTCCCACGTTATCATATGATTGTCACTCATTGTTTCTCCAAGCAATTGGAATGGAATTGGAATACATTTATATTATACACGTTAATAGACATCTTTCATAGAATTTGTAAACCAGCTTGGACCAATATACATATTTTTCTCTTTATCCTTAGATTTAGTGCCTGTAGCAAACCCTCCGTAGAAATTGTATTCAGCTTGCTCTGGAGTCCTGTCTATAATTCTGGCCGCCATATTAGCCATAAGAAGAGAAGAGTACCTATCCTTTCTTTGTTTACCCTTCTTACCAGTTCCAACAACGGTTTCTGGAGTGTCCCACTTATCACGACCCGAAGCGGTTTGGGTCATTTGGATCATGGCAAGTTCATCTTTAAGCTCTTCTATCTCCATTACACACTGCTCTAGGGTGTCAAACAACCTCCCCTTCATTTGGTCTTCTGCGCTCGATATACCTAAGCTAACGGAGTCAAATCGAGGAAAGAGAAGCGCCTTGTCTTCAAAATCCTTTCTCATACCATGATTTGCTTCAGCAAGCCATTCATGTTTTGCAAATTGACACATCTCTAGTATGTGTAAACCTTGCTCACCGTCTGTGTCTTTAGGTTTGTCATCATTAATTACAGGCCAAATGGGTAGCTCACCTTCTTGTATTTTATCTTTATCGTGTAAGCCTTCCATGACAGCAATACCGCCACCCTGAGCGTCAAGCGCTATATGATGGCAAGGGAATAACTTCATAAGATCGCGGATCTTCCTAACACAATAGGCATAGAAGTCCGTCTCTTTAGAATAGCCTCTCTTAACCTTTTCTTTGTGTTCACCTCTGTTTGTAGTCCAGCAGTGGACGATTCTTCTATGGCCTTTATGTAGCTCTAATACAACTATACTAAAGTTGTCCACCTCAGAAGCAGGGTCAATACCAAATACATATTTCTTATCTTTATCGCCCATAAGTTTAGCTTCAAAGACTATTGGGTTTTTCTCTATGTCGAATATAGGCTCGTTGGAATCAGTGCCTTCGTTGGCTACGCATTGTTCTATGAGTGTTCTTTTAAAGAAGCCTTGAGAGTCGCGCGTGAAGCAAGCTCCAAATTCCATCTGATAGATACCAGCGTGAACAGTCGCTTTAGATCTAGCAACCTGTGAGGCATCCATAAAGCCTTCTGGGCGTAATTCATCAGGCATGCGAATAATAGAGTAATCTTTCCAGTTAAAGTCTTTGGGTGGATCTTCACCAAATATATCTCTAAGTCTGGCTGGTTTACCTTGACTTTTAATTATAGCTTTCCATTTCTTCCAATAATCTGCAAAATGATTAAAGTCATAGTAAGCAGTACCACTTAATATAATTTGGTTGTCTTTCTTTTCTATTACATCGTCTGTAGCTTCCTCTATTTCTATTCCAAGTTCGGCGGCCTTTTTCCTTGCAGCAATTTTCTTAACGTTCTCAATGGGATCTGAACTAACCGCAGCGAAACCAGCGACAACTGTCTCGAATATATCTCGCGGGATTGATGCAAACTCATCAGATATAATATCATTAGCACGCTGACCTCTAATCTTCTGCCCGTCTCCCAAAGGAAGACAAGTAACACGGGATTTATTAATCCGCATAACACAACGGTCCACATCCCTACGTGGTCCACTATTCGCATCGCACATACTCCTTAAAATTGGCGCATTGTTCCAAATCGTTTCCATGTACTCAAACAAAACCTTAGATTGTCTAAATGCGGCACCAACAACTACCACTTTTCTGTCTGGTAGGATTAGGGCGCGGATCATAGAATATAGCGACAGGATAAATGATTTACCAAAACCACGGCTAGCTATGAGCATTGGAAATTTTCTATTCCACATCTCGCATAGAAATAAAGCCTGTGATGGTAGAATATTAATGTTAAATACATGCTTACATAAGAAAGAGAAGTACTCTGGCCTTGTCATTAGCCATATTAAACGTAAATGATAATCCTCATCATTAAATGATACCATCTTGAATGGATTAATTAGATCTTCTTTGTTTATATCGTCAAGGTTCAGCCAAGCTTCATCTATGTTTTTCAGTTCATTCATCTGTATATCCCGTCAGCGAAACCATAGTAAACAGCTTCAGCTGCCTCCATGTACCAGTCGCCATTGTTAAGTTTTCTTTTGATGTACGCTTTTGTTTTTGACAAGCTATCCCCACGGTCTTTAAAATACTTTCCAGTTTTATGGCACTTTTCAGCGTAGATGCTTAACATTTTATCTCCAGCCCCTTTTTCAAAAGCGGCAAGGTTCTGCGCGCTAAGGTAGTGACCGCTTATTTCGCTGCTGCCCCAGTGAACCATAAAGGTTGAATTTTCTGTAACTAACCTTCTTGTTGCAGCCTGTATAATAACAGTACCCATAGAACACAGCTGACCATACCCAATAAAGTTTGTTTTGCACCTAGAACTTCTAATAGCGTCATATATCCCCATCCCCGAATACCAACAACCACCCACAGTTTGCATGTGTATGGTAATTGGATCTCTATTTAAATTCTTTAGTATATTTATATTTTTAGTAAAGTTTTGCAACATCCTGTGATCAACACCGCCAGACTCTCCAGAGTCATCAAATTCATTTATATAAATTTCTCTACTCTTTACGTCTATGTTGTAGGCGTGGATCTCACCTACACTATCTCGGTTTGCTGTCATGATTACTCCAAGCTGTACTTCTCGTTAATTCTTTTTAGGATGCTAAGAACAGTCCATTTAGCGTTTTTCTTAGAATCGCAAAATATAACATTAACGTTATGGTTTATTTGTAACTCCATTAGAAATCTTAACATATATTTATTTGTAATCCTTAGATTTTTAATCTCTCTATCTGGAACATCTGAACCCTCTGGAAAATCCATCAAATCAGTAAGGGAAAATTCTAACACTAAAAATTTATGAGGAAATTCTTTCATCCTCTCTATCTCTGCTTCAAACCTTTTTCTACTTACCCCCACGTTGTTGGCAAGTTCTACGACACTAGCCTTTCTTTCTATACATATTTTGTCTTCAAGCCCCTCAATGCTATAATCACCCGTGTCTAGTTTTCTATTTACCATGCCTTTGCAGAAATGATATTTAGTCCTAGACGCTGCGAATGTATATCCTTGTTTTTCTCTTGTGTCTTTTATTATTGTAAAAGGTCTGATCTTAGCCATTATTTTTTCTCACTATACCTTGAAATAACGATTGATAAAGATTTTCATGTCCAGTAACTTTCTTGTGGCACCAGTAACACAGTGTAATTCCATTATCAACGTCAAATCTCAAAGTAGATGCGCTTGCCCATTTTTGTATATGGTGTGCATTAAGATGTTTTTTCTTTCTGCAACCCGGCATTTGGCATTGCCTATTGTCTCTCGCGAAAACTTTATTCCTCCAGTCTCTGTAAATTGGGTCGTTAAAATCTCTTCTTGTCATGATAAATCCCTCATAACCATCATCTTGACTAAATCTTCAAAAGTATGTTTAGGTGTCCACCCTAGTTTTTCTTTGGCCTTTGAGCAATCACCTCTTAGGTAATCTACTTCCGCTGGCCTATAAAACTCTGGATCTACAACTACAAAGTCTTCCCACTCTTTTATTCCAACAGAGTTAAAGGCTATGGATAAAAATTCTCTTACCGTGTGGGTTTCTCCCGTACAAATCACATAGTCATCTGGCTCGTCCTGCTGTAGCATCATCCACATAGCTTCGCAGTAGTCTCCAGCAAAACCCCAGTCTCTGTATGCATCAAGATTTCCTAGCCTTAGTTTTGGAAATTTCAATCCTTCTGTGATGTATATTTCATTGTCATTGGTTAATAGGTCATGTAGTCCTTTTGGAGATACATCATTAGTGATACACCATTTAATAAAATCACCAATCCATTTAGTAATTTTTCTAGTAACGAAGTTTTCACCACGTCTTGGTCCTTCATGGTTGAATAATATGCCAGCGCTAGCGTGTAAGCCATAGCCCTCTCTGTAAAGCCTTGTCATGTAGTGGGCGGCACATTTGGAAATGGCATAAGGGCTTTGAGGAAGGAATTTAGTTTCCTCGTTTTGGTACTTTTCTACAGGTAATCTGCTGTCAAAATCGTTGTCTTGCGATCTTGTGTCGTAATTACTACCAAACATCTCACTGCTACTCGCTTGGTAAAATTTAGTATTTGTCATTTGGAGATCAGTTAAGCCTTGTAAGATGTTTAAACAACCTTTTCCCGTTATGTCCCAAGTAAGTGCTGGCTGTTTAAAGGATACGGCAACATGACTTTGCGCAGCAAGATTATATACTTCTGCGGCATCTTGGTGGTCTTTTAAAATGTTTATTACAGAGTGTGCGTCAGTAATATCTCCACTTACTATTGTTACGTTTTCATGATTTACTAAATGTTTAATTCTAGAAGTGGTGTCAACGCTTACTCTTCTTGTTACGCCAATTACTTGATATTCTTTTTCTAGGAGCAAGTCTGCTAAATGGCTGCCGTCTTGTCCAGTTATCCCAAAGATGATTGCTTTTTTCATATTCCTAAAGTTCCTTTTTATTAATTTATTTCTAAAAGAAATACAATATTATTTATGTGTGCTTATATGTCCGAAGGTCTCGCACGAATCCAGAAGTTTGTGATTCCAAGTTGCGGTTGTGTTATTCTATTACAAAGTCCTTTGTGTCAAAATTTGTCACTGGTCGAGTATGTCCATCTGTTTGAAAAAACACTGGACCTCTTTTTGGTGTTAAAAATAATTCTTTTTGCGAGTCGTATGCTAGCTCCTTGTCGTGCCAGTTGGTTATATCTATTGATCTGTCGCATAAATTTATGTAGTATTCCGCAGACTCGCGCGTTGGTATTAATATAGCGTGCGCAGCTAGTGAATTCTTAACTCTATAGTATTCATCGTCGTGTGACGTAAGTTCAAGCCTTCCTTGTCCAGCATCATGTAAACTTAATCCAAAGTATATTAATTTAGCCTCTTTATTTATCTCTAGGTCAAACGGAAAATCGTGCAAAAGTTCAACGTCATCTTCTAGTATTAAAAGTGGAAACTTGTTTGAGTCTATTGCAAGCTGTGCGGCTCGCCTGTGTGCGCCCGAAACTATGTTTACAGTAGCAATACCATCTTGAACTGGGACAGCAACTCTTTCGTATGGTAATCCTAAGTTTGTTAATTTTTCTTCCATCAACTCTCGCTTGGCATTGAAGCTAGGATTTTCAGAGTTGATATAATGAATATATGAATCCGAAAATTTACTCATCTACCAGCACCTTTTCGCCACTTATGTTTATTAATTTGTTTTTATGTTGTCTTAATTGTTCTTTTATAGAAGACGTGTCTAGTGTCATACTTCTTGTGTAGCCTATCCCAGATTTGTCACTGACCAAAAATGGAAACATTTCTGTTTTTACAACATGTGGCTCGTTGTAGTGAAAATACTTATTCAAGTAGCTCTCGTCATTCCACGGTGGTTCGTGAGGTATTTTTCTGTCTTCTAGTTGCCACTCTCTGAGTAGTTCGCATAGTTCTATAAATTTATCTTTCTGTCCACCAAAGAAAGCGCCATAGTAATACATCTGTGGTAAATCTGTATCTTCGGGTACATAAGCTTTGGAAACTGGGTTTCTATCAAAGGGTTTTGAGTCTTTCATCCAGTCTCTATTTCCGTAGTGTTCACCTCCAACTAGATCGCCAATTAAATTAGACATATCAAAGTTTGAATTTACACTTGTGTCAGCGTCCAAGTAATAAATGTAATCAACATCTTTGTCTTTTAATTTCATTATGTTTTTAAATTTAGAGTTTGTACCCTCAACCCAGTCGGAGTGTTGGTCGTGATAATACTCTATATCTATTGAGTCTTGTAGATAACCGCTTGGATCTGTATCTGAAAAAAAGAAAAACGTTACTTGATCATCGCCTTTATAGAAATGATAGAACCTTTTTATAAACTTTATTCCAAGAACAAAGTATGCGTTAGTCGCTACAATTGCTATTCCTATTTTTCTCATTAGTCCTTCACTGTATCTGGCGTAAGAAATGGTTGATCTACGGACTCATCTGTATACTTGTGGAATTTAGAAAGCCTTTCCTTTTCTTTCTCCATAGACAACCTCATCTTTTCCATCATTGCGCCATACTGCTGTGTCAACTCTGGGTTTGTCGCAAGATGCGTAAGCCAACTGGTAAAATTATGCTTGCTATCTTCTAATCTTTTTACGCGCTGTTCTCTTGTCGCCTTCATTTCTTTGAGCATAGAGTTCTTCTTGGTTTGCAGTTCTCTGTAATCTTTATTTAGAGACTCCTGAGAGGCTTTGTAAGAGGCCACTTGCCTTTCCATGTTGAATATCAAGTCTGCGTCTTGCGCCTCTCTAGAGTGCGATCTCTCTAACTCTAGCATGGTCTCCAAGCGTGATATCTCTTGTATGTTTGTCTTGTTCCCCTCAAGAGATCTATTCATAAGCAACTCTAATTTGATAAGGTCCACTACCTGCATTTCTTCTGTAGGTGTGACATCATCTTTAAATTGAGAAACCACCCTTGACCAGTGGTATTTGAAAAGCTGTAGTTCTTCATCTGTGAATTGCTTTTTTAGCTCGTTCCAATATGGCCGTATTGTAAGTTCATACTCAGCCTGTTTCTGTGGATCGTACGCATCAAGCCACGAAGGATTCTTGAAATCGCCACTAACAACCTTGCGACGAATGAATTCAAGAACGCTGTCTGGGTCTCTGTTTAGATCGCCCGCCAGCTTCTCATGTCCAGCTTCTAAATTTTCTTTTATGTAGGACTCTTCTTTCTTAGAGATCCTGCCCTTCTTCATAGTATCCATAGCTTTCTAAGATCTCCTGTATTTTTTCCACTATTTCCTCACGCCTCGATTTTGGTATGTATACATCATTTTGCATTTTTAAATAATCAAGGCGCATACCAGCTGGCAGTTCTTTATCAATAATGCCAAATATTTGGTCTTGGTCAATTTGGTCTAGCCAGTGAAGTCTTACGTCTATCCAGTGTTGTACACTGTTATCATTATCTAGCTGCGCTGGCTGATAAACCTTTGCACGATTTTCGTCGCTACAAGCCACAAAATGATTGTCCCTCACAAAATTCTTTAATCTATTACTCAAATTGGCCGCTAGAAAATTCTCAAGAGGCCGCTTCTCATCATACCTCTCTAAAGCCTCTATGCATATGATATTAGCTTCTTGGATCATGTCCTTGGCTTCATATCCATAAAATGTATATTTGGGCGCAGAACGCTCGCAGACTTTTTGTATGACCTCTGTAACCTCTTCCTTTGTCATGTTAGATGGTATTTTCATTTTCCCCCCATTAGTAATGGCCGCCAGTCTTTTCCGTCGTATCCTTCAAAGCATTTCTTCTTCTTGTTGAACCTGATCATGCCTTGGACGGGTTTTTTGGTATTTTTTAAGAGGAGGGACCATAGCTCTTGTTGGTCAATGGACTGGATTGTACCGTTTAGACGGCCAAGTAGCGTGTGGTCTTGTAGCTCGACAGGAGAGGGGCATCCTGCGACTTCTGTGGCTAATATAGTATTGGGGGATGAGAATAGTTCTATATAGTCTTTAGGTATATATGTTTGTACAAATAGTTTTTTATTATCTGTGAATTCTACATGTCTAGTTATAGGACCGTCTATAGAAGATAGAGGAGTGACTCTATTTAGGTGGGGTACTCCATCAACAAGTTCTACGCATCCTATACCGCGCTCTATCTGAAGCTCATTGTCTGGTTGACGAGGGCCATCTTTATATTCAACCATTTCATAAAAGAATAGCTCACTTGGTTGAAAATTAGATAGGATGCAGTTATCTACCATAAGATCTATATATCTTTGGTAAGGACAAGGTACATCTTTAAGAGTGGCTATGTCTGAGAGAATAATATCTTGTTCTGCTACGGTAGCGCAGCAAAAGTAATTACTTCTCGTCTTTGGGTTGCTGGTCATCCAGTAATTCCTGTAGGGGCTTGTCTTCCTTCTCTAGTTCCTCGGCCACAGCCTTCTTCAGAGCGGCAGTTGCTTTACAGCAGAGAGTGGCCTTACATGCTTTTGCGGTCTTGTTCATTTCAATTCCTATTTGAATGGTATCTGTTTACATATATAATATACACCAAGACGGCTTTTTACATAAAAATCTTGAAAATTAGGCTACAAAAGGGTATTATTGGTAAATGAATGTGTCTACGGATACTTAGAATTAGTAATTAGTATATAACGCTGTCACGTAAAAAATTTGTCCTGTTCGTGGCGCTTGGACGGTGAAGGCCAGATATAAAAATTATTAAGGATGGTTAGGGGTTGGACTCAGGTGTTACCCGCGCCTGATACATTTGGCAGACGAACGGTTTTAGTAATAAAAAATTAAGTATAAATTGCTTAGTTGTGAGTTGATAGCTCTCACCCAAGGATCAAATCCAAGCAAGCGTCTGGTTGGTGGCTCACTAATAGGTATCTCATATCCTACGAGGCGGCTAGTGGCTTGCTTGGTAGGATAAAAGCTAGGGGTTTATAAACAGGAGAAAAAATGAACTACAGGTATCAACCAAATATAGAAAGAGACAAGATTTTACATAAGCTTGGGTATTCTCACTACAATCAGTATCTAAAAAGTGATTTATGGAAAGAAATAATAAAACCAAAAGTTATAGAAGAGCATGGAGGGCAGTGTTATGTTTGTGGCTGTAAGAAAAATTTAGAAATTCACCACATGGATTACAATAAAGAAAATTTAAGTGGCGAAAGCACTAACAATATGATACCGCTTTGTGGCAGATGTCATGAAAAAATAGAATTTAAAAAAGTGAAGGGTTCAACAGTAAAAGTTTCTCTTGAACAAGCCAATAGCAGATTGACCGACTTGATAATGAAGAAACGTGGTAAAATAAATAGTAAATCTTATCGAAACTGGAAAGATCCAAAAGACAGAAAAAGGGGCTGGAAGAAAAGAAAAAAGGACAGAAATAAATATAAACACTGGGATAGTTAGCAGGAAATAATAATGGTTCAATCGCCTTGTACAAGACATTGCGGCTTAAATACTGATGGCATCTGCGTAGGATGCGGCAGAACGGTGCGCGAGCTTAGAATATGGAGTAATTGTAATGACGAAGAAAAACAAGAAATCGTCTCAAAGAGTTGTGATAGACTCAAAAGTATGCAAGATGTGCGGGACGAAGGTCTTCATAAAGATGACGAAAACTAAATATAAATGTGTCTTGTGTCGCAATGTCAAGACGGAGCGAGAGGGCTGATTCGTGAGGTTTGGGTAATACATATACTTATATATGGGTGATTGTGTCTAAACCACCCCCACAAAAAACACACACATCACAGATAAAGTCTTACAAGTTAAAACCCCACCCTGCCCCGACATACGTAAGTCCTTATCTGACAACGACTTACGACGATATGTATTTATTTTGCAAAAACTTCTAGAATAACTGCACAAAGCTATTGACAAATGCCGATAAGTATGTATAATGGGAGACATAACAAACACAACACTTACTAAGGTAAACACAATGCAAACTAAGAACAGCAAAATCACAAGCCGCATCATCCTCTCAATGATGAACAAAATCAGCAACGAATTGGTAGCATACGACAACGATTATTGGAGCGATGAGTTTCGCCAATGCGTGCGAGACGTTATCAAAGCAATCGACAATCTTAGAAAGTTTTTCTAAAATAACTCAAGATTGCTCTTGACAATTCCGATAACTATAGTATAATAAAGACATAACAACAACACTACTACAAAAGGTAATAACATGTTTAACGTAGAATTCAACAACAAAAACAACGTTTGGAACTTCCGCACTTTCCGCACTCAAGCCGCTGCTGACGTGTTCGCCAAGAACGTTGAGCTTCAAGGCGGAACAGTTTTGTTCTGCGGCAATCCTCGCGACGTTCTCGCTGAACCTACTTGGGACAGCGTGACAATGAATGGTCGCTTCTCCTGCGAGTGACTAAGACAATCGGATATCCTACCGATTCAAAATAAATTAGGTTCTAGGAATTTAACCGCAAGTTATACTAGGTAATCAAAACTGCGCCCCAACACACTACACACTAGAGAAA
>Ga0213860_10000248_pt1 | contig 21453 bp, 17 predicted proteins | sample PICome_3_FD_160118 | JGI IMG/M metagenome (GOLD analysis project Ga0213860, IMG submission 160118) | Coastal seawater microbial communities near Pivers Island, North Carolina, United States - PICO550 | ecosystem: Environmental > Aquatic > Marine > Coastal | place: USA: North Carolina...
ATTTAGATTCTCATGTTAACTGTTATCCTTCGGCCGAGCTCTTTGCAGAGAGTTTAAATTTAGATTGGTATGCTGACATAGATACTTTAGATCTAGGTGATTTTCAAAGGTATACAGTCATTGGGAAGTAAAGTAGTATTCAGTGTATTCATTGATATTCCTGAAGATCGTCTAGATAATCCTGGGTGGTGGGAAAATGGTGAACAAATTACAACTGATAAAAGTAAACAAACAAAATTAGCATTACTTAATAATGCAGAGCTTGTTACACAAAGGCAAAAACAATACGCGAATGATATTGGTGCCGACTATATACTATTTCAATATGATAGTAAATATAAAAATTTCTTTGATGATATCAAAAAAAGGTTTACAGAGATCTCAGAATATGATATAGTAAACTTTTATAAACATAGAATAATGAGGGACTTAGCTGATGAATATAATTACGTTTGCTACTTGGACTTTGATGTTGTACCTAACACTAGTGATTGTATTTTTGCATCACACAACGTAGATAAAATGTTAGCGGTTGCTGAATCTAATAGATTAGCAATACGTGGTAAAGTCATGAAGTCAGAAGATTACAATCTTTGTATTCGTAATCCTGCCACAAAATATTGGAATACTCATGCTCTTCTTATGGAAGAAGGATATGATCCTGAGAATGATGTATTTAATACAGGAATCATGGCTGCATCGTCTGATGTAATTAAGCAATTAGATTATTTTAGAGACTTTGAATATATTATAAAACTTATGACTGATGTAAAGCATGATGAGTTTTCTATGTATCCAAAGAATATTCAGCGTGTATTTAATTATGATAATGAAACTGTATTTTCGTACTGGGTTAAAGCAAGAGAAATACAAATACAATACATGGCAAAAGAATGGCATTGGCTCGTTGATGAGTTAATAACTGATCCAAAACATATGGATCCTAAGGCAAAACTTTATCATTTCATAAACAAGAAAATGGAGTGGATTAAAGATATAAATAAGAACAAATAACCTTAGAGTGTTCAAATGGCCCAGTATGAAGAATTAACAATAGATAAAGGTACTGACGTTACCCTCCAATTAGAATTGGAAGATACTAACGGTAATCCAAAAAATCTAACTAATTACACAGTTGCAGGTAAAGTTAAAAAAACTTATAATACTCCTGATGGAGAAGCAACTTCTTTTACGGCTGAAGTAAAGGCTCCTGCCACAGGCGGAGTTGTAAACCTTTCATTATCAAACACTCAGACAGACGCATTTAAAGCCGGGCGATACGTATATGATGTAGAAATTTCTTTCGTAGATAGCGATGCACAAACAGTGATAGAAAGAGTTCTTGAAGGCACAATCACAGTCACACCATCCGTGACATAGCTTAAGGAATTCCATATGAAGGTTGTTGTTGGTCAAAACACGATCGTTAAAAAAATTACTGTTGGAACTCCATTGCGGGTGGGATCGGCAGCAAATGGTTCACTCACAGGATTAGATGATGTAAACGGTTCTATTGGTTTAGCTAATGGTACTTTATTACAATACGACAGCGCGTCAGGAAAATTTAAACATGTACCAGCAACGACAATAGCTGGTCCAGATATTCACGCCACATATGATTCTAGTGCTATTGGTACTCTTACCTATAATGATAGTACCGGAGCAGTAAGACTAGTAGGTCCGACTACTGCTCAGATTCGTGCACTTTTTAGCGCGCATCCAAGTGCGAATAATATTTTACAATACGATTCTGCTGCTGGTACATTTTATGTTGAAACACAATCACTAGCGTTTGACTCTAGCTTCGCTGCTAAAACAACAGATGATCTGGCAGAAGGCTCAAATCTTTATTTTACTGACTCCCGTGGACGAGCTGCTATCGGTGTTACTGATAATGGTGTTGGCTTTGGATCACTTACATACAATAGCGCATCGGGCCAAATAACATATACAGGTACTTCTGTTGCTAACATGCGAAGTGTTATCAACGTTGGACCAAATCTTGCATATGATTCCTCAACTGGTAAAATCACATTTACTGGCACAACTGGTGGTGACTTTGATGCTGGTGATGCACAACAATCTATATCAGTAGTTAATGATAATGGTGACTATGGATCACTAGCATACGATAATACTACTGGTATATTTACGTTTACAAAAGTTACAGATTCTGATATAAGAGGATCTATATCAGTTGGTGGTGATCTCTCATATGATCAATCAACTGGCACAATTACATATAATAAAAGAACAGATACAGATATTAGATCTCTCTTTAGTGCTAGTGGAGATCTAACCTATAATAATACGACTGGTAATTTTAGTATTACTACTGGCGCACACTATCAAGATTCAGATGCTCGTCAAGTTTTCTCTGTTAATTTTGTTGGTGATACTGCCTTTGATAGTTCACCTTATGGTGGAGCTTCTTACGATCCTAGTACCGGCGTACTTACTATTAATGGTACAACTGATTCAAATATCAGAAACTCGTTAACAGTACAAGATTCTGGTGGATTAGGATCTCTTACATATAATACTAAACAAGGTAGAATAGTTTATACTGGTCCAGGCGTTAGTGATGTATCTAGTCTTCTATCGGCACATACTGATTCTCTTTCAATGGGTAAACTTACTCTTGATTCGAGTAAAGGTCAATTTACACTTAAGTTAGAAGATGATAGTGTACGTGCTCTCTTCAGTGTTGTATCAGACCAAGAAGGTGGAGCAAATCTTACATACGATCAAGCAACTGGTGTCTTTACTCACAGTGGTCCAAGTGATTTAGATCTTCGTGGTAAAGTTAGTGCTAGCGATCAAGGCGGTGATGGTTCATTTACATATCACGAATCTTCAGGAACTTTTACATATACTGGACCAAGTCCCGCCGAAGTAAGAGCACACTTTGAAGCTGGTCTTGGTATTGATTATATCGAATCGACCGGTACATTTAGACTTGATAGCTCTGCTAATATCGTAACAGGTAGTATTATTACAGGTATTCTAACTGTAACAGATTCGGCTACAATTGAAGATGCTACAATAAATCAAACGTTAAACGTTCAAAATATTAATTCATTAGATCCTAGTGGTGATATTAATATTACTGCAGGCGATGATATTGAAATCACTGCACCGGATAAAATAGAATTAAATACTCCAGATTTACGAACTACATCAAAGACCTTTTATTTTAGACTTGATGATAGTGATACAACTTCTCTTAGTGGTAGCGGTATTTTTATAGGCGGTGGGTCTGGTGAGAAAAGTATTGTATATGAAGATTTTTCTGGTGAAGACCAATTTAAAATTGGCGGAACAACAGGACTAAATGTTCCTGGACCTTTAACCGGCACTACTATTGATTCAATTAATAAACGTATAGATGAGTTACCTGATTCTGCTCAAATGAAAGGTATTCTATCTGCTGGTCCTGGTTTATCATACGATAATATAAACGGAATATACAGAATAACATCTTCGGGTGTTGTCGCTGGAACCTATGGCGATGCAACTAATGTTCCAAGATTTGCTGTTGATTCTCTTGGCCAAATAGACAGCATCGGCTTAGTACCAATATCAACGGTCAATAACTTTCAGTTTGATTCTATAAGCGGTAATCTTAAGATTACAACTGCAACAGATAGTTATAATGTTGGAATTACATTAGATCCATACACAACTAACAATCTTGTAGAAGGCGCTAATAACTTATATTATACACGGGCCCGATTTGATAGTGCGTTAGATGATAGTACATCTGAAACAAGAATACGACAATATTTTAGAACAGATCTTGCATCCGATTCATCTCGTCAGCAAGTACGAAAATATTTTAATACCGGGCCAAGTTTAACATATGACTCAGCAACCGGTAAATTTACAACAAACCAAGCACTAGATTCAAATAGTGATGTAAGATTTCAAAATATTACACAGTCTGGTCAATTACGTGGTCCAGCAGAGTTTATAATCGATCCAGCAGCTATTGGTGATAATACTGGTACAGTTAAGATCCTTGGTAACCTTCAAGTTGAAGGTACTCAAACAATTATTAATTCAACCACAATATCTCTTAATGATAAGAATATTGTAATTGCAGACAGTGCGGCCGATTCATCAGCCCTTGATGGATCTGGAATTACGTTTGGTGGAACTAATATAACTGATAAGCCAACTTTCCAGTATTCGCATGCCGATCAAAGATTCGTATTTAATCGTAATATTCAAGCCGATAGTTTTTATGGTGATGTAACCGGTAATGTAACAGGCGACGTTGTTGGTAATGTTACAGGAAACGTAACAGGTCAAGTATCTGATATATCAAACCATAATACTGATAGTCTTGCAGAAGGTTCTACAAATCTTTATTTTACAATACCAAGAGTAAGAAGTTCACTTTCTGTTGTTGATGCAGGTGGAGATGGAAGTTTTGTATATGATTCTGCTGCTGGACAATTTACATATACAGGACCTAGCCCTGCAGAAACACGACAACATTTAAATGTTCTTGATGCCGGTGGTGATGGTAGTTTTACGTATGATAGTGCATCTGGTAAATTTACATATACCGGTCCTTCTCCAACAGAAGCAAGAGCACACTTTCAAGTAAATGATACTGGAGGAGATGGATCTCTAACTTATGATTCTGCAACTGGTACATTTACTTACACCGGTCCTTCAGAAGCAGAATTCTATCAACACTTTAAGGATAATGCTGACAGCTGGGGTGATCTTACATTTGATTCCGCATATGGAACAAATGGTGGATTTAAACTTCATGAACGTCATATTTTAAGACATAGAGAAGTTTATGCGGATTCATTTATTAATAACCAAGAATATTTCTTAATGTATAGTGGAACAACTGGTGGTGAATTAGTAAAAGTTAGAGGTGATACTTTGGCTTCAAAAATCGGCGGTGGCGGCGGTGGTGGAGCCGGTGGCGGACTGTTAAGTTATGTTAATTTGTAATGTGTTTTTTGTATAAATAAGAGTAAATAAGTAGGAAACTATGGCAGCATCATTTGAAACGTCCTATGTTAAAAACGTAGGAAGCACAGAACAAACATTATATACTGCTCCGCCAGGTTTGACCGGGCGGCATTTAATTGTTAGCATAGTTACTACAAATACGTTTGGTTCGGCAATACCGATTAATTTAAAATTAGTTAGAGGTTCTGACACGGTTTATATTGCCTATAATAAAAGAGTTTTAGCAAATGATAGTGTTGATTTGCTTATAAATAACTCAAAGATAATGATAGAAAATGGTGACGAAATTAAAGTTTCTGCGCCAGTAGATAATGCGTTTAGTGTGATTATGACTGTTGTAGAGGAAGTTGAAACATGAGTTATGGACACGACAATGAAGGCGGTATATACACTGGTACTTCATATAGTGACAAAACTTTTTACGGGTTCAGACTCGATAGTATCGGTGACCTAACTTGCACAGTTATACGATCTGATGATAGTGATGTTGTTGAGCTTCCATCGATGGCTTCAGCATCTTACTTTGATTCAACGGTCGATTCTTTAGGAGTTACATTCTCAGATCCTGATGAATATCGTGCACACTTTTGGTCAATGGACGCAATAACATTTAGGTTTAATCAAAACAACGGCCACCTCGAAATGGTTGTATTCTAATGATTCGGAGTAAATAATCTATGGCAACAATTATAGATCTCGGTAAATTACGATTTGAGTATCGTGGGGAGTGGTCAAATTCCACTACTTACGAGGCTAATGATGTTGTCAAGTATGGTGGCAACCTTTACGTCTACAAATACGGTTTAAAAACATCTGGAAATATTCCACAGACAAGTTCTCTTTATTGGGACTTGATGGTAGAAGGCTTTAAATTTGAAGGCGCATATGATTCTGACACAACATATAACGTCGGTGACGGATTCTCATATGGTGGTATTGTTTATATTACAACAGCAAATAGCGTAAGTGGAACACGACCTCCTGACTCTTCTTATTCTACATTTACTGATGGTATACAATACGAAGGCACATGGTCTAATTCAACTCAATATCAAAAGTCAGATATTGTTAAGTATGGTCCAAAGTCATACATTGCTACACAAGATCCTCCAATCGGGACAGTTCCATTACAAGTTGCATATTGGCAAGTATTTTCAGACGGAATATCCTTTGACGATGCCTACGACAGCAATTTAACATATAAGCCTGGCCAAGTAGTTAAATGGGGTCCAAACTCTTATATAGCTCAGGCAGACGTTGCAGCAGGGGATTCTCCTAACGTTGTAGGTAATTGGAATTCCATCATGGAAGGCCAAGAATGGAGAGATTCATACGCTCCTTCTACAAAATATTATAAAAATGAAATTGTAAAATGGGGTGCTCAAGGTTATCGTGCTAAACGTGACAATATTTTTAACTCTCAACCAGATAATAATCCAACAGACTGGCAACTAATTAGCGAGGGTTTTTTACCAAAAGGTGCATGGAACAGCGGAACTCAATATTATAAAAATGATGCTGTACAATATGGTAATAATTTTTATAGAGCAAAACAATCTTCTTTAAACCAAGTTCCTGATACACAAACTACTTATTGGGAAGAGTTAACTTCCGGTGTGAATACCCGTGGTTCTTGGACATCTGGCACAGTTTATTATGAAGGTGATGTTGTTATAGACGGTAATAAATCGTATATTAAGAATGGAACAACACATACTTCTGCTGCAGATTTTCCAACTGATGCGTCAAACTGGACACAACTTACAAATGGAATTAATTATAGAGCAGGCGGTTACGACAGTAACGCTACCTATTTAATAAATGATGTTGTACAATATAGTACAAGTTCATATATCGCATTAGAAAACTTTACTGCTTCGGGTAATTTTGGTGGTGAACTTTCAGCTGGTAAATGGGAATTATTAGCCGCAGGTGGTGGTTCTGTTTTACCTTCAATAACTAATGCTGATCGAGGTAAATTCTTAGGAACAACAGATGGTGTTGCTTATAGTTGGCAATATCCTGGTAAAGCCGAAAAGGTTTATTACGTCGCCAAAGGTGGTAATGCAGATTCTGGTCTTGGTCAAACAATTGATACGGCTTGGGGATCAGTTAAATTTGCGTTAGATAACGTAACAGGTCCAGCTACTATCTACGTAAAAGAAGGTTCTTACGCAGAAAGCTTACCTATGACTATAGGTAACGATATAACACTTAGAGGTGATGGTCAAAGAAACACTGAAATTAGACCAGTTGCTGGTGATTCAAATAAAACAATGTTCTTTGTTAACAGCGGAACACTTGTTGAAGAATTTAAGTTTAGTGGATTAACTGGATTTGCTCTAGACTCAGCTGGCGGTAATCCACATGATATTGAATACGCAACTATCGGTGGTGTATACTTTAGATTAGATCCAAATGCGGTCATTTACAAATCTCCATACATTAAAGAATCAACTGCTTTCTCAAGCGGTGGTATAGGTGCTGTTATCGATGGTGGCTTGAATAACAACCCTGCAAACCAAGGTTCTATGGTTTTCCACACATTTACTCAGGTGCACAATGGTGGTGCAGGTTTCTGGGTACGAAGAAATGGTAAATCAGAAATTGTTTCTTGTTTTACTTACTATAATGATTTTGGTTTAGTTACATCAAGTGGTGGTAAAATTAGAGCCCTAAACTGTAATAACTCATACGGTACGTATGGTGCGGTTGCTGAAGGATTTGATTCTGGTGAAGTTGCCATTACCGGTAGAATTAGAGGTCAGTCACTTCATTATGATGGTAATACAATTACCGGTGGTACTGAATTCTCTGTAGGTTCTACAATTACTGGTGAAGCTAACGATAATAATATTAACAGAATGACACGTGCTGCTAATGTTTCTTTCCATTCACCAAATCACGGTTTGTTAACCGGTGAGAAAATTTCTATCTCAGGTGTGTCACCTGCAACATGGGCATCACTATTTACAGCAGATAGTTATTGGGTAACAGTTACAGACTCATCTAACTTTATTCCATATATTGACTCAGCTAGATCAACAGGTATCGATACGCAATTAGCTGGTGGAAGAAGTACAGTTTCTTCAACTATTACGGATATTGCTCGACAAAATCCTGTTCGATTGACTGTTACAACAGCTGCTAATACCGATTCATATGCTCCACACTATATTCAAAGTGTTGGCGGCATGACACAAATGAATAATATTTGGGTTACATTTGATAGCGGAGCTGCAACAGCTGGCTCTACATTATATGCAAGACAAGCTGAAAATACAAAAATTCAAGTTAAGAATGCTGGTTCACAAACAGAATTAGCTGGTACGGTTGGGGGATCTACGATAGCATTTGGTTCTGCTAATCCAACAATCACACTTTATAGAGGTTCAAGATACCGATTTATCGGTGACTCTGCAAATGCTGTAACAAAATCAGTTGCTGGTGGACGTTTCTATCTTGCGACTTCAACTAGCTGGGATTCAAGTAATTTTACAGATGAATATACAACTGGAATTCTAAATAGTAGAAACGATCTTGATGGTGATTCAACCCTCGATAGTACAGTAGACGGACTACTCTTTGAAGTTGGACCTACAACTCCATCAACATTGTATTATAACTTTGATAGTGCTACTTCTGCTTCACAAATGAGAGGACAAATTAACATTGTGAATCCTCCATTTATTGACGCTCAGTCATATAACGTTTATACATCTGGTGGTCAAATCAGATTGATGGACTCAGGTGATTACTTTGACTCTGCTCATTGGAATGCTGAGGCACCAACTGCTAGCGTAATTAATACTCAACCATCAGAAGATAAAATCTATATTGAGAATATGACATTCCCTGGATTTGTTGGTGGTGAGACAATTACACAAGGCGCAGTATCTGCTAATGTCGTAAACAGCAATTTCCTTAGAGGACAGTACGGTTATATTGTATCACTAGACACTTTGACAGCAGAACCAAAACCTGGCCAATCTATCTCATTTGCCGATGATAACGATAGCGCGGGATACGGAAGAGCATATGTTGTTTCTAGTGTAACTGGATACGACTCAAATACCGCACAAGCAACGGTAACATTATCACAGCAAAAACTTGAGACAAATGCATCAGCTGATGATGCTGTCGCAACAATTAGAACTAATTATTCTCAGGTACGATTAACAGGTCACGATTTCTTGAGCGTGGGTACTGGTGGAGTAACTACAACAAATTATCCTGGAATTCCAACACAACCGGCTTCACAAGGTAACGAAGTTATTGAGACAGCTCCAGGTCGAGTTTACTATATCTCAACAGACCAAGATGGTAACTTTAGAGTTGGTAATTATTTCCGAATCGATCAGGCTACTGGACGAGCAACATTGGATGCATCAGCATTTGATCTTTCTGGTTTGACATCATTGAGACTTGGTTCGATTGGTGCACAAATTGGTGAATCAATTAACGAGTTTTCATCAGATGCAACGTTATCTGGTAACTCAAACCTTGCTGTTCCAACAGAGAAAGCAACTAAAGGTTATGTAGATGAAGCACTTAATTCTTTGGTTGATGCTATAGGTGCTGGAAATTATGACTCTGCTAATACTACATGGGCGACTGGTGCAAATACAGGAAATCCATTCCTTGACTCTGATCGTGGAGACTCTGGCGGAAGAAGAGCATTAGGATATACTATTGGACCGATAACTATTTCTGATATAGATTACGATTCGTATACAGATGAAATTAAATCTTATAAAGAAAAAATGGTTTTAGGATTTGGGTTTACAGAAGAAAAAAGCGTTTCTATTACATATAATAGCGACGGATCAATAGAACGAATACAAACGACCGTGTTATAATGGTAGAGGTAAAAAATGGCAATTAATGTTTTACAATATAATCAGCTGATAAAATCGGTTAACGCTAAGAGCGAGCAGATTGCAGCTCAACGGCGTATAAGAGACTCAGCAGATTCTGCGATAGGAACTCTTCCTGCTCAAATAACGGCATTAGCAGATTCTATTGCAAACTTCGATAGTTTGATTGATAGTGCTCAGCAGTATGTAGCCAACTTTGGAGGAGATTTAAGCCTACTTGGGCTATGCGACTGCCATTTTATGTTTTATTCTAGTCCTGTAGAATGCGTATGCACGTGGCAATATATTGTAGATTTATGCGATTATCCTGGATATTCGAGTGTAGGATGTCTGTGTCTTGATGGAGTTACTACTAACTGCTGTCATGGACAATGTGGATTTAATTGTAACTGGACAGTTCCAGCTGGTACTAACAGAGTACAATTTGAAATCTGGGGACCGGGTGCTTCTACTACTTGGGGATCTTGTTGTGCATTTAGCCCCAATGGTGTAACTGGTGCATACTTGTCTCAAATTATTTGTGTCTCCCCAGGTGATACATTTTGTCTTGTGTCAGGATGTGCTATTTGCTGTTACGCGAAAGGTTGTGAAGGTGGTTATCCAGCCAGTAATATAGGAACTCATAGTGCGGTATACGGTTGTACTACTGCAACAGGCTCGGCTGTTTGTATGTGTATGTGTGCAATGAGCGGATATTCTAATCTGGCATGTGAAATGGCAGAACGTGATGGTTGTTGTGGTGCTTGGGTTCAAGGATACTGTAAAGGCTATTGGAATTCTGGTAATTGTTTATGTACTAATGGCCACTGGATGTGCTTTGATAACAGCCGAGGAATGTTCGGTCGTGAAGGTCACCAAGGACAAGGTGGCTATTGTCAGTGTACAATGCCTTATATGCCTTCTAGATGTACAGTTGCATATACACAAATTAACACCGGTAGTTGGAATGATATTAGAGTACCCAACACTTGTTTTACAGTTCCTGGTATCCTTTCAAAAGGATTTTTTAGTAACGACAACTACGGAAATGCGTGTTCTCAAGGTACTCCTAAATTCCCATGTATTCAATGTGATTGCTTTACTTCACAAACATGTTGGGGTGGACAGGCCTGCCAAAACTGTTGTGGCTATAGGCGATCTCCAGGTGCAGGTGGGGCGATGAACCACGCAATGGGTGGTGGTACTGCTTGGTGTGGTGATATTGGTCGCGGCGGCGCAGTATACTTACGATGGGGTTGCATATAATATGAGTATAAATAAACAAAACAAACAAATTCTTAATTCTCTAAGAGGGATATAAAATGCCAATTACTATTACATATCCAATTCCTGATGAGCCATATGTCAACTCTTGGGATGCAGGTAAAACTTTAACTACAACATATAATGGACCAACCGATGTTACATTGTATGCTAATCAAGACGGTTCAGTATTTGCAACTTCGTTCGATATGGATAGCGATGCAGCTCACGCCTTTAATAGCGATCCTGTAGCGGGAGATGGAGCTCCTACTTTAAATATTAGACTAGATGCTACTTCAGGAAATAAACATGCGGCTGCGTGTTGGATATTAAGACATTTCCATTCACAAGATAGTGAGAATGCTGAGTGTATGAATATGCCTCATGAAGAGATAGAAGAAGATGCGACTCTTGCAGCAGATCCTTCTGTAACATATAAAAGAGTGACAAATCCAAATCTTCATCAAGTATATGAGCTTTTAGTAAGCAAAGACATCGATTCTAATGGAGATAAATTTGATAATATTCGATTTAGACAGAAAACAAGATCTCCAGAATCTCATAATGCTTTCTTAGCTAGACAGCGATTGCATAATGTTAGGCATTACCATGAAACCTACGATCTTGGTCCAGAAGGTGAATCAGATGCAGCTGCCTATATAACAACATTAAATAATTATATAGCAGGAGAAGAAGGTAAATGGCCATGGGCATATGTGACTCATCCTCCAAGAACTGAAGTTCCTAAAGTTCCGCTAAGTGTTGCTACAGCAATTACTACTGTAAAACAAAATGAGCTTTTAGACAATACAGGCGGTGAACTTAATCAATATCCTGGGAATTCACCTTATGAGTTACCTACACCAGCTAATTCACCAGAAGTTTTCAAAGATTTTAATTAAAGGAATAGAGTATGGCAGACGTATTATATTACGCAGCATTAGATAAGTACTTGTATGCCGATACTCAGTTGGCCGCGGCGCAAGATCAGGCAACTAGAGCAGTAAATAGATTTAACACTGCTAATAACCAAGTCACTGCTTGCCAAACTTGTTTAGGGTGCTGCAAATGCTGTTGGTGCTGCGAAGAATATGCAAAAGTTAACGCCAGCCAAGGATTAGAGGCGTTAACTACTTTAAACACATGTCTTCGAACTGATTCAATGAGAGGCCGAACCTGTTATTGTAAAGCTTGGAATTGTATTCCAGATCCTTATGTAGAAGGAGCTAGTGGAATCACAACAGTTTGGGTAGGTGATCCGACAGTGGCTAATCCAGGATGTTGTTGTTGTGGTGGATATTGGAGATGCGGTTTTTGTTGTCAATTTACTGTACCATCTGGCGTGTCAAAAGTTCAGTTTACAGGTTGGGGTCCAGGTAATAGTAGTGGAGGCATGTCCGGTTGCGGTGGTTCTCCATACGGTGGTACTGGTGCATTCTTCACAGTAAATCTACCAGTGACTGCTGGAGAACAATATACAGTTTGTGCTGGATGTGCTTATTGCTGCTATGTAGCCCAGAACCAAGCCTATTATTCAAACGGCGGCCCTACGTATATACAGGGCCCTGGCATGTGCAACGTTTGTGCTAACCCTGGCAGGCATAGTTTTATGCAGGTTACTTCATTTCAAGGAGGCATGTCTTGCTGTTGTAGATCCGGTGCACCTTGGTGTTGGGATTCAGGTGGATGCTGGTGTGAGTGTTCAACCTTCTATTGCTTTGATAACTCTTGTGCGTCATGCGGATATGTTGGTAACGTTTCAAATAGAATGTACGCTTATGGATGTTCACCAAGAGCAGTTATATATAAAGTTTCTGGACACTGGGGCGGTTGGTGCTATGATACAAACCACTACGGATTTACTCATGAGCCAGGAGTTCCATTCATGTGTAACGCTAATTATAATGGAACATGTTGCGTAGGATGTTGCTTTAGTTGGTCAAGCGGAACATGTTATGGAAAATGTTGTGCTGCATGTTGCACCACATCTAATACTGGTTGGAGACGCTGGCCAGGCTTAGGTGGAACAATGACTCATACCATGGGCGGCAACGGTAACTGCGGAGACTCTGGAAGAATGGGAGCGGTAAGAATCACTTATCAAACCCCTTAATAAATAGGTGTACAATATGAAATTATTATGGTATAATATTAAAAATTACTTTAAAAGACAAAGTAAATTGAAAAAAATGAAAGCGAAAGATCCATTTATTTATGAGTACTACAAATAATAATATTTGGTTGTTCGGTGACAGTTTTACGGCCGGACAACCAGAAGATCCTCCTGCAGCTAGTTTAAGCTGGTTTAGACAAGTTCATGCTAAAATTAGCCAAACTTTAAGAAAAGATATTGATCTTCATAACTTTTCGGCAACTGGTTCTTCTATAGAATATACTTTCAAAAACATATTACAGGCAATCCCTCATATGCAACCCGGGGATTTTGCTATTTTTCAATTGACTCAATCCTCGCGAAGATGGTTTGTAAAAGATCGTCCTGATTGGGGAAATATTCATATGCATGAAGGATACAATCTTCATGATATAAAACCAGTCGTAACAGCAATTGATATGTATAAAGAGCATCTACAAGATGATCTTAATGATCAAGCTCTTTATCAAAGTTTTATTGGGTTTTGTAATTATATAGCGTCAATAAAACGCTTAAGATATGTTATAATTCCTGGATTTCCTGAAGCTCATATTGAAGGAATTCCTGTAATGCCTCATGTAGAAGTTTTAGGAAATCTGACCAAAATATCTACTGAAGAATTTGGAAGTGATCCAGACGAGCATACCAATTTGTGGAAACAAATTATGATTAAAAAATGGCAAGGATGTGACCAAAGATTAAACCATTTAAGCCCAGAAAATCATGAACAAGTTGCATACAGAGTATACGAAACATTAATGACTGGAATGAAGCTAGATTTAATTTCTGGCTTTAAGAAAGATTGCGTGAACTTAGATAACTGGAAAGAAACAAATAAAGGTAATATATATAATCATGTATTATCGATAGACGAAGATGGAAATGTAAGAGATCCTGATGGAGATATCGTAAATACAATGCAAGCCTCTCATTGGTGGGAAGCAATGAAAAAATGAATGAACAAGTAACTACTTTATGGAGTATACAATGGATAAAGCCTTCTTCGTTAACGGCGGGGCCGGAAGAGTTCTATGTGCAATTCCTGCACTAGAAAAACATATCAAAGAAAATCCAGATGCTATTATTATAGCTGAAGCCTGGGCAGAACTTTATCTAATGAGTCCTACTCTTAGAGATAAATCGTATGTTCCTACAACAAAAAATCTATTTGAAACTTTCTTAGCTAATCGAGAATGTATTAGCCCTGAGCCGTATAGGCTTAATGCATATTATACTCAAAAATGTAGTATGTCTCAGGCCTTTGATATACTAATTAACGAACATGATGATATTCCAGAACCTATGGACTTAAATTTAGAGCTATCTAAAAGAGATCAGGTATTCGGTTATAATTTTGTTGAAGATGCTAAAAACAATATGCGTAAGAAAAAGTCTATTGTTTTTCAACCTTTTGGTTCAGGTGCCACCCTTGAAGGAAGATTTATAATTGATTCTACAGGAAGAAGCTTTGAGTTATCAGATGTCCTTTGGTTTATTGATAAGCTTAAAGAAGAATATGCTGTTATCATGATGAGTTCTTTTCCTATTCCAACTGATAAAGATCTAGGAATTATGATGCCTAAAGATTTGGGGCTTATTCAATGGGCAGCAATTGTAAATGCCGCTGATGGATTTTTTGGTTGTGATTCTGTAGGACAACACTTTGCAAATGCTTTAAAAAAGCCAGCAACCGTTGTAATTGGAGGAACTAATCCAGAAAGTATTAGTTATCCTAATAATAAAGATTTTAATATATTTGATCTTGGTGAAGGAAAAAGAAAATTCTCTCCTATGAGAGTATCTTTTGATCCCTCATATGATTTAAACAATGAAGGTTTAATGATAATGGATGATAAGAAAAAAAATGAAATACTTAATGTTGTGAAGGAATATTAGATGAGTACAGGATATATTTTATCTGTTACAAGAGGACATAATGGAGGAGCTTGTCTTTTAAAAGATGGAGAAATTGTTTTTCACATAGAAGAAGAAAGGTTAACCCGTCACAAATATGATGGTGGTCCTTATGCATCTTTAATTAAAACCTTAGAATATACAAATAAGATTGATTATCTTGTTATTGCTCATACTCAGCCACTATCACAAGCTGCTAAAGTAGACTTTTCTGGTGATGATGTCTATACAGGATTAGCAAGAAAATTAGGATTAATTGATCGACGGAGAGATAACCGCAATCACCCACAAGTGCTAGACTATTCTCACATACACCACAAGCTTCATGCCGCTGCTGCTTTTTATAGATCGGGATGGACTGATGCAGTTGCCGTAATCGTAGATGGGGCAGGTACATTTGCAAATATGGAATTTCAAAGCGGCATGGGTCCTAGAGCAGAAATAACATATGAGGTTGAAAGCATTATTGATTGTGGATATCCACATAAGTTTGCAAACTTATATAAGCATCATGGCCATGCTGCTGATATTCCTCCAATGCTGACTCGTAATTTTCAATCTCAAGATGAGCTAGGAACTGACTCTTTTGATATGTTAGTATCTGATCGTGCAGGTATTACAAAAACATATGAGAGTGTTACGGAATATTGTGGATTTTCGGCGATTGAGGCTGGTAAAACTATGGGCTTAGCTCCGTATGGTAAGCCTAATCCAGATCTTCCTCCTATGTTTGAACCTGCATATATCGAAGGAGAGAATTTTTTCTTAGCAAATCGTGGTAAATTTATACCAACATATCCTAATTCTGCTATTTATGTTGGTGGAACTAATAGGGTATCAGGTCATAATTTGCATAGACAACAAGGGCAGGATCTTACCACTTTAGAAAATAGACGAGATGTTGCATATCAAGTTCAGCATGAAACACAGGCTCAAGTGCTTAGATTAATTAAAAAAGCAGTTGATATGTCTGGAAAAACTCAAGTTGTTTTATCTGGAGGATACGGATTAAACTGTGTAGCTAATTATGAATATTTAAAAGATTTACAAGAAAAAGGCATTGAATTATATGTTGAACCTATTTCTAGTGATGCTGGTACGTGTATTGGAGCAGCTCTTCTTTGTTATCATTTAAATACTGCTATTACTGGAGAAGGTCGATATAAATTAACTAGAAGTTGCTATTTAGGTCCAGAACAAAAATATAACTTAGATGATGTTAAATCTCTTGTTCCTCAAGATTCAGAGATAAAAGAAAATGTTAAATATTCTGATGTAGTTGATATTATTAAAGATAATACTATTGTGACTATTTTTCAAGGAAGATCTGAATCTGGTCCAAGGGCATTAGGTAATAGAAGTATATTATATAATCCTGCAGATCCTAATGGCAAAGATCATGTAAATCAAGTAAAACGGAGAGAATATTTTAGACCGTTTGCCGGTACAATTCTTGAAGAAGACGTTCATGATTGGTTTGATTTACGAGGCATGGAATCTAGTCCACATATGATGTATGCCGTAGATTGTAAAGAAGGTGTGGAAGAAAAAATTCCTTCAATTATCCACGTCGACGGAACTTGTAGAATTCAAACTGTAAACGAAGAACAAAATCCTCACTATTATAATTTGATAAAAGAGTTTAAAAAACAAACTGGAATTCCAGTAATTTTTAATACATCGTTTAATTTAGGCGGAGAACCTCTTGTGGAAACATTAGAAGATGCAGTTAATACTCTGGTAAATTCAGCGATTGAACACTTATATTTACCAGAGTTAAATGTTCTAGTTACTATTGCCAATTCAGAGGATTAGGATCATTCATATCTAAGTCAGATAAAAATTGAATGATTTCTGTCCAATCAAAATCACCACCTAAGGCTGCCTCTAACATTTTAGGTTCGGCCTTAGTGTAGTATTGATAATGCGCTTTAAGATTTTCTGGCATTTCTTTTTTATATACACTAAACCCCTTATGTCTTGTCATGATATTAGCTAAATGTTCAAAGCTATAGCATACTCCTGTTCCTACATTATAAATTCCAGAATATGGAAGATCTAACATTCGCCTATGTATTTCACATATATCTTTTACGTGAACAAAATCTCTAAACATTGATTTGCTATCTTCAAACAATTCCGCTTTATTATCTCTTACCCATTTACTAATAACACTAGCTTGTTCACCCTTATGTTCTTCATAAGGACCATACACATTAAAATATCTAAAGCCTTTAATATGAATAGGTATATTAACTCTTAACGTATCTTTTACTAATCTATCAAACATGTATTTAGACCAGGCGTATGCATTCAGAGGGTCTGGTAAACTTTCTTCATGCGTACCATCGTGATCCATTGGATCGATTATAGGGTTTCCGCCAGTTTCATAAAGTTCGTCTTGCTTTGATTTAATTTCATCTAAAGTAAAACCATTCTTTTTTCCATATACCGAAGCTGAAGATGCATATTGAAAATCTATTTGATGTTCTAGACATTGCTGCAGAAGTTTATAACTAAACTTATAATTGTGATCTAGTATTTTATCGACATCAGTTTCCGTTGTACTTGAGATAGCTCCTAGATGTATAACTTCATCTATTGAATTTAGAACTGTTGCATCAGGAACTGTATATGGAGTATTCCATTCTATAGTTTCTATATTATTCTTATTAAAGTACTCTACTAGATTTTTTCCAATAAATCCATCTGCACCCGTTATTAAAACTCTTTCTTTCATTGTAATACCTTTATTGATTCTATCCAGTCTTCACCTGTAATAGTATAAGTTCCGTTATGTGATACTGCTATACCAGCTAATTTATTTGCGGTTCTTGTTGAGGCTGATATAGACATACCAGCTTCTGTACCTAAAGCTAATCCTGCCATAAATGTATCTCCTGCACCAGTCACATCAAATACTTCTTCAACTTCTGATTCATAGTGCTCTATAGTATCTCCGACCAATAACACTCCGTCTTCTCCTAATGTAACAACTAAATGTTCTAATTCTAAATGGTCTCTTGTTAGTTGTGCTTTAGCCATTAACTCCTTTGGTGTCTTACAGACTCCTACATAATCTTCAAATTCTTTTTTATTTGGCTTTAAAAGATACGCACCTTTATAATTATCTAATGATAACTTAGGATCTACTAACACTTTAGCTTTAGCATTTTTTATAAATTCTAAAGGATTTTTTATAGTTCCTTTATTATAATCTGATAATACAATAAGTCCACTTTCTGCATTCCATAGTTTTAGTATTTTATCTTCTAATTCAGAATTTTGTATATACTCTTCATCATCTATCCGAGACATATATCGATTATTTGACATAATTCTAGTTTTTAGAGGTATTTTATTTGTATCAAAAAATGCATGGTAAGGATTAATTGGAAACATGTCTAAATTAGAATTATCTTTGTAACAAGCTAATCTAGCAGTAGAATAGATTTGTACGATATTATTGTATACATTGCCACAACCTCCCCATCGCTTTTCGCGTGAGGTTAAATCCACAATTGGAACTGGTGCTTCTGGAGAAATGCGGGTTGTAGTACCATAGATATACTCATCTATAATCATATCACCTGTTACATATATCATATAAATATCTATTTCATAATTAAGGGTTACATTATGGCGTTACGAGACTTAGTTAAAGACGTACACGACAGAGCTGAAAGAAGTCCTTTTGCTAAATTATTGATGTCAGGTGAAATACCTGAACAGCAGTATGCAAACTATTTATATCAGCAAAAAATCATGTATAGAGGACTTGAAAATCATGCTGATGATTTAGGTATATTAAAAGATATTCCACATATAAAAAGACATGAAAAAATGTCGAATGACTTAGATAGTATAAAGTGTGTCAAAGATTTTAGAATATACGACGTTACTCAAGAATATGTTGATTATGTAAAAACTATAGATGAACAGCAATGTTGGGCACACGTCTATGTTAGACACTTCGGTGACATGTATGGTGGTAATATGATTTCAAAAAGAATCCCGTATGGCTTACATAGCATGTATCAATTCGACGGCAAAAAAGAATTAATCGAATATGTTAGAAACAAACTAAATGAAGATATGGCCGATGAAGCCAAGAAGGTATTTAAATATGCCACTACATTGTTTATAGAATTAGAGCACGAATATGATCTTTGAAAAACTTATAGACACTAGTGAAAGAATGCGAGAGCTTTTAGAATCTCTTGCTACTACTAAACACACTCATGATTTTCCTTGGCCTGCGACCACATACTATTGTCCTGATATTTGGCGTAGAGCAGACTTAGATATTATTGATGCACGAGAAGATCGAAAACTATGGATGATGCATTTGTGTGTCTATCCACACGTTAATGATGCTGCTCCGATTTATGGCTTTGATATTATTGCTGGACCAAATAAAGTAACTGGAGCCTTTCATGACTTTAGTCCTATTGATCCTGATAGTCATATATTATCACAATTCAAAGAGAATGTACACAGTTTTGTTCCATCAAAGAAAAGAGAATTACCTGACTGGGCAAAAGCTATATTCAGTGGTTCAATGGTTTCGGCTGGTAATGTGAGAGATCCTGATGAATTACAAGAGTTATTAGATCTTGCTGTCAATAATTTAGATTACTTTATACACAATATTGGTTGGGTAACTAATGTTGATTATACTGATAAACATAATTGGTATGCAATCAATCAAAAGAAAAATCCACACACGCCAAGAGTTATGGAAAATATGGGAGTGGCTCCAGATGTGGTCAGGAAATATATAGACGAATGTTTATTTCCTGAGATTACTTAAGGGTCTTTTCAAACTCTGTAAGTGATTTAAATATTCGTGTTTTCTTTTTTATCTTTTGATTAGCAAAGCTATTAAGCTTCTTAATCGTTTCTTCTGTTGGATTAATTAATGCTGTTCGCGAACCAACTTTAAATGCGGCTTTAGCATCTGCAATAGTATAACCTACATACCATCCATTTTTAAAAACAATTCCCTGTTCTTGCGCTGCTCTTTTAAACATTCCTGTACTTGGCTTTACAAAAGGATCTTGTTTTTCTATTCCAATAGAATAGTACATATAGTCAATAGTCATAATACCAGCATCACCAAATACTTTCATAAGTCCTTGTAGCATAGATTCTGATTTTTGTTCAGTGGAACCAGCTTCATCCATAATTAATCCGACTTTATAACCTTTTAGTCTTAGATTTTTTATAGCTTCTAAAGCTCCTTCAATAGGTTCTAACGATGCTCCTTGTGTAATAACATCTTTCCGTTCAAATGCTATATTAGTTTTAGGAAATGTTTTAGGCCAAATCACCTGGTTATTTTTATTTTCTACCTGACCAGGATTATAATCAGGTATTTCCATTGCTTTTAAATCAACCATTATTTAAATACGCTAATACTGCGCCCTCCGCTGAACCTGTATCACTTGGATTAGGTGGTATATACAAATTATCCCATGTTTGACCAACAAGACTTGGTATTGATTTATTGAATGCTACTCCGCCGCTTATAACTAAATTTTTACTAGTAGTAATTTTCATTGCATGTCTTAATACATAAGTTATACACGTTTCAAAGATTCCTCTTGCGGCACTTGCTATTTCTTTTTTACCTTTACCCCACCACATTCCTCGTGCACCACGATGAAAGTTTATTTTAAATTTGGGCATAGGTTCGTATCGTTTTAATATATCGTGTTCCATATGTGTTCTTAAAAGAGAAGCTGTTGCTAATTCATCTAATGAATGTGATAGCTCTTCAAACTTGGCTTCATCTTGTTGGGGTCTTAATCCAACACGATCTGTCATAGCAGAATAAAATAGTCCAAGACTATGTGGATATTTAGATGACTTTACCTTTTTAAGTTTGCCGTTCTTTGCTTTCCATATAGATGTACAATCAAACTCGCCTATGCTATCAAAAACAACTATCGTTGCATCTTCAAATCCGCTCTTATAAAAGGCTGCAGCGTGTGATTCATGATGGCCTACATAAGTCCACTTACAATTAATATTAAGATTGTTTAAATATTTACGAATATTATTTCTTTTAAATGGATTTTTTTGACCAGCTAAAAATTGTCTAATAGCTTTAAGATATGGATTTTCATACCAAACAATTAAATCTGGATCGCCTTCTTTCTTAGCTTCTTTTACAGATTTAAGTGTATGCTTACGTCCTTTGCCAGATATAACTCTAATAAGTTCTTTATCTTTAAATACTGCTATGGACCAATCGTGGCCGTTCTT
>Ga0213860_10000249_pt1 | contig 21386 bp, 32 predicted proteins | sample PICome_3_FD_160118 | JGI IMG/M metagenome (GOLD analysis project Ga0213860, IMG submission 160118) | Coastal seawater microbial communities near Pivers Island, North Carolina, United States - PICO550 | ecosystem: Environmental > Aquatic > Marine > Coastal | place: USA: North Carolina...
GTATACCCAAATCTCAATGACCGATGGTGTGACTTCTGCGAACTCACGAAAGTCTTCACTCTCAGCAGCAGGTAATGTATCTAGCCATTGGTCTACTACGGATAAGTAAACTTTCCCACCTTTAGATGTAGCAGTAGTTGTCATCAGAACATTCCAGCAAGACTACGTGCATACTGACTTTGGCTAGCACGTGTACGAGCTTCAAGACGATTAGCGTTGTCATCACGCTTACGGTCTTGTTCGCCTTGTGCCTTAATGTTGCCAATATCAGCAGCACCTTGTGCTCCAATCTTAGCCACGTCAACTTCACCCTGCCTTGAGATGTTAAGTCTGTCTTGTGAACCTTGTGCACCAATTTTGCTGACATCTGCGCGGGCTTGTGCACCAATAGTACGCTCATCGGCTGTAGCTTGTTCACCAATCTTGCGAACATCCTGGTCTCCTTGTGCAGTGATATTGCCTCTATCAGCAGTACCTTGAGCACCAATCTTACGAACGTCTTGGTCACCTTGTGTTGTGATATTTGTTCTGTCAACACCGCCTTGTGTACGAATTTTTCCTTCGTCAGCTCGTCCTTGCGCTTCAATAGTTCGTTCGTCAGCCCCAGCCTGCGCGGCAATCTTGGCAACGTCAGCTTTCTTTTGAGCATCAATATTTGCTCGGTCTTCAATGCCTTGTCTGCCAATCTTAGTGATATCAACGTCACCCTGTGTTGTAATATTTCCTTTATCTACTTTTCCTTGCTCAACAATTCCCATTTTTTCACGTAAGAAATCTTGAGCACCCTGCGCTTTAATTTTGTCTACATCTACCCCACCTTGTGTTTGGATATTTGTTTTATCGACCCTTCCTTGAGCACCAATCTTAGATACATCTCCTGCTGTTTGCGTTTTAATATTCTCGACATCAACGTCACCTTGTGCTCCAATCTTGGCTACATCACCCTTGGTTTGTTCTTCAATGTTTAATCTATCTTGTTCACCTTGTGTCGTTATACGACCTTTGTCTTGAGTGCCTTGCTCTATAATATTTGCTACGTCTACCTTGCCTTGGTCGGTAATCTTAGCTCTGTCAATTCCACCTTGCTCCTTGATGTTTGCAATATCAACAGCACCTTGGCTCTTAATTTTGTCTACATCAAGTCGTCCCTGTGTTTCAAGGTTTAAACGGTTTTCTTTGCCTTCGAGCTTTGTTTGGTTTTGGTTGATATCACCTTCTGTTGCCATCCGATTTAATTCACGGCTAGCTTCGTCTACAGCAAAGCGTGACTGGTAGTCATACTCTGCTCCCATCTTCGACATACCTGAGATGAACTCATTCTTCATCACCTCAGCCTGATTACGCATCTCCAGGTCCGCTGCCTGGGTCATAGCATTACCAGCAATCTCCTGGTTTGCATATGCCATCTCTTTGGCAAGCTGCGTGTCTAGTACTGACTGTACAAAGTTACCTTGGAAGGTATTTTTTAGTGCATTACCCTCAGGGTCATCCTCTCCCGGTTTATATGCATAAAACTTATTCATCACATCCTGGAAATTAAAAATTCCAGCCGTCTTCTCTGCCTTCTTGTTCGTACTCTTTTTTACAGCATCATTCGAATTCTGCGTCAACAGATTGCCTACTTGACTTAATTCGTCTACTTTTGCCATCACTTAAGTCATTACATTATCTACATTCTACAAAGTTAGAATAGTAGAAACACTGACTATAGATATGTCTGCGGTAAATCGTGTTAATGCTAGTAATTTCATTTCCGCCGGTAAGTCTGCTGTAAATAATTCAATTACAGCTCTACGGGCAGCACGGGAAAACGCACCTAAGTACGATGACCTCGCAAATGCAGGCCGGACTGCCAGGGCGCAGGAAAAAGCCGCAGCATTCAGGGCAGAATCAACTGTGGCGATGGCAGGTATTCGAGCTGAAGCGGCTGTACGCAAAGCTAAGATTGAAGCTGATAAAGATAAATCCCTAGCTAAATCTAAGAAGACAGTAGCTAAAGCAGGTAAGATTGCTGCTGCAGGTCAGTTGATTGGTGGCAACATTAGTGAAGGTAAAGCACTTGAACGTCGAAAGGAATTTTATGGCAATTATTTTGATCGTATTGGAGAATTGGAACAAAAACGTTATGACTATTTAGTATCTAAACGTGACTCTGCTCAATCTGATATTGATTTAGCCAATACGAATCTAGAGAATCTGTCTGAGGAATTTAAAGTAAAACCATCGTCTCCTTCTGAAGAACAATCAACTGGGCAAACCTTTCAGTCAATTTCTGTAAAACCCGAAGCTTACACCGGAAATTTAAGAAACCTATCCGATTCTGATAAGAAAGAAATTGCCTACATTGTCTCTGGTGAAGCTCAACGAGGAACAGACGATATTTATGGTGTTGCTGGTGTAGTACTAAACAGAATGAAATCTGATCTATACCCCTCTAGTGCTTATGATGTTGGTCGCCAACAAGGGCAATTTGAAGCTGTTGAAAAAGGAACCGCTAGATATGAACCTGAACTTGTAACTAAATTATTTTCTGAAACTGGTTTGAAAAAACTGGATAGCGCATTAAAGACCCTTGATGGTAGAGATAGTTTTAAAGGTCAAGCATTGTTAAAAAACCGAGTCGTCGATGAAGATCCTATGTTCTCGTCTGGTGGAAATTTCTACCATCACTCATATCAAAATTAAATCATAAAGGCCGTACCCAAACCAAAGAGGGCTTGAAATAATTCTGCTTTACGTCCTTTATTTTTCTCATCCATTTCAAACATACGCATTTCACGTTCAAGAGCTCTGTCTGCGTTGCGCATTTGTTGTTCGAACATCCGAGCCTCTGCTGTATCAAGCCGTCCTTCAGCACGAATTTTTTCAGCTTCTAACGAGGCTTCATTGCGTAATCTCTGCTCATAATCCCTTCGTTCATCTCTGCTTTTCTCCTGTTTTGTCTCATCATATGTAACAGTAGCGGCACGGTAATTTTCTGGAGTAATTGTTCCTCCCGCCGCTGTTCGTAATCCTTCGAGAGTTCTACCGCTGTTTTCAACTAGCTTCTGGGTGTCCTTTAATTCTTTAAGCCTGCTATCTATTTTTGCTGCCTCTTGTTTGGTTTTATGGGAGTGACCACCAGGTGCCCAGGATCCAGCATCCCCGGATAGTATTACATTTCCGCCAGGTGAAATTGTGTAATTACCGGATTCAATTGCTTCAATATCTTTGCGTCCAAAATAACCGGTACGCAATGCATCTAATTTGCCTTGCTCTTGTTTGATTTGTTCTGCAAGTGTTAATCCGTTTGTCATCAGATGTTACCTCCACGGAGCATCATTAAAGCTTCTTCTAGTTTACGTTGTTCGGCAGATTTACCGCCGCCAAAGAGAGATTGAATTCCATCACTTGCTGTCTTACCTATACTTGCACCAACTGACGCACCCAGTGGTCCACCTAATAATCCACCAAGTGCACCGCCTGCCGTAAAGGCTGTCGCGTCCATTACTTTATTCCCCAAGCTCTCATCTCCCGCAATAATATCGGCAACTTCACCTACGTTACTTAAAGCGCTGAGTGCGGGCACGGCACGGGCAATACCACGGCCAATCTTGCTACCTGCCATACGACCTACTGTTTTAGGTGCCTTACCTAATGTGAGAGCATTAAGGGTTTTGCCAGTCTCGGCCATTACTTGACCTTGAGTTGCTTTACCACCTAGGTATCTCAAGACATCATCAACATTTGTAGCACCGATTTTTTTCATCAATGCTTCAAGTGCTGTTTTGCTGTCATCGATAGAATGACCAATCATCATTTAACTCCTGCTAATGCTTGCTTAGCTTCCATTCGTGTTAAGCGTGTTTCAAGCTGCTGAATAGAACGCACCAGCAAGCCGATTAGTTCATTTGTGTCAATACACAATTTGCCAATGCTCTCATCATAGTATGTTGCATCAGGCATAACCTTTTGGTAGTCCTGAGCAATAAATCCATAATGTAAGCGTTCTGGATTAGAACTATATTCTTCATTGTAATAGAAGCTTACTGGCTTTAATTCACGAAGCACTGTGAGAGCATCTTCAATCTTCTCAACTGTATTCTTTGTTCTTTCATCAGAAAGTAATGCCCCACCAATACTTCCAATGGCTCCAAAGACGCTTCCCATCATCGCACCACTGGCTTGGTCTCTAGCTGCAGCTTTGGCTGCGTCTGCTGCAATCTTATTAGCTTTCACACTTGCCTCTGCCTGCATACCTTGTGCCACAGTATTAGCTTCTGCAGCTAATGCTGCACGCTTTTCGTGCCCCCTTGCTGCAAGGTTGGTTTGTCCGATCTTTCCGTATGAAGGAGCTGACTTTCTGTAGCTTGCAAAGGTGTCACCTAAAGATGCCAAGTCTGCTGCCTGTCCGACGCCTTGCCCTCCAGCACCACTATGCCTAAAGTCAGTAAAACTTAGATTACTTCCAGCAAACCGCATTATTCAGCAGATATATTCTTTTGTTATTTTATCAAGCTCAGAAAGCTGGACCATAATATTCTTTACCTGATATAGGATCTACTGAACCTTCAATTCCCATACCGGAACTTGTGCGATCTACTCCAATAGGACCTCGATTTCTAGAGATAGCACCTCCCGCTAATCCTCCGATACCCTGCATTAAACCACCAAACATTGCGGCATTTCCTGCCTGTTGTCCCGCGTAACGTGTAGCTGCTGCTCCATACTTTGCAGATTTAATATCAGCCTCTCCTTGAATACCTGTACCTGCCACTAAACCTTCCGCTTCCGAGACGGCAGCTCGTTCTGCAGCTTGCTCTTTTCGTGCTTGACCAGCAAGGTCTTGATAGTTTTCCTTACGTTGTAAGAAATTAGTAACGGGTTCGGACGCAGCAAATCTCATAGCTCTTTCGAGTACTTCTTATATTTTATAGTTGTGTATTATTCAATTCGTTTTCAACAGTATTACGGCGACGTCTCTCATTCTCAACTAAGCTGCCCAGTGCTTGTCCCACGACTAAGCCTGCACTTCCTCCGATTAATCCACCACGAATAGGCTTAGCCCCTCTGACGCCTACTACACCACCAGCTAATGCTGTAGCAAATGGAATACCTGCTGTTGTTAGTGGTAAGCTTCTGCCAAGAAATTGAACTTCAGGTCCGTGAATACCGTCAGTAGTAGCTTTAGCTATACGACCAGGTAACGTAATTTCCCCGTCGTCAAATGGATTTAAGTCAGTATCCTTACTGTATTTAAATCCTTGGTATTTGTTATATTCTTCACGGCTTACATCTGGGCGTACTTGAGAGAATTCTTCATACGGTAATAAATTACCTGTACGTCCCATAAAGTATTTGAGAGCTACTTCTTCTATGACATTACGTGTTTTTGTTTTGTCTTCGGGATCGGGTGCTGCAGCTTCATATCCTTCTGCACCACCAAAAGGGCTAAGTAAACCCAAGCCGGAGTTGATTGCTACACCAGTCGGAATTAACAATGCGGCTTTGTCACCTGGTTCAAAATTACGCTTACTGATTTCACCGTCACTATTGATTTTTACGCCCTTCTTAGGTTTACCTTGATTATCAAGTAATCCCATCTCTTGAGCTAATCGCTCATTCTTTTTTATTGTTAGAGGCTTTCCATTTGGTGCTATTTGAACTGTTTGCCCATACAGCGATGGGTTGGCCTTGGCTAATGCTTTTTCGGCAACAACATTACCCACTGCCTGTGCGGCATTCATTAACCACCAAAAGCTGCGAGTATTATCTTGCGTTAAGTCCGCCGCCAAAGTCCCTAGCAACTGACCACTTCTAGCCCGTAGACCTTGTTCCGCACCGATGCCTAAATCGCTACGGATCATTCGATTGTTCTTTTGCTGAGGTGTGAGCTTTGCTCCTGTTAAATCTTGGAATGCTTCCGCCATACGGATGCCAGTTGGATAAGCACCTGTCATCTCATCTAGACGAGGAGCATCTTCAGTTTTACCAGCAGACTGTCTGCCATCACGGTAAGCCTTTGCCCACTCTTCACGTCCCTCTCCGTATGCGTCTCGAAAAGCTCTACCGAACGATTTAGCCATTACAACACTCCTGTTCCGAAGCCTTGGTCATTGCCATATGCGTACTGTTCCCGTGTCCCTGGGATTAAGCCGTACTGCGTCAGGATCTGCTGCTTCAATTGTTCCGCGAAAGCATCTTGCTGTTCTTTACCCATACGCTCATAGGCTGATAAACCCTCACCGCCAGTCACTTTATCCTTACCTCGTTGCATCATTTCTGATGCGTGCATACCCGCGTAATCACCTAAGAAGCTTCCTGCTAGCTCAGTAACCATTGGCATTTTGTTGCGCGTAAGTCCTGTGAGGAGTAGACCTCCGCCACCGCCTCCTAGCGTCGATCCCGCAAATGCTGTCGCTTTATCGAATGCATCTCCTGGCGTCTGACTTGCAGCTAATACACCAAACGCAGCGTCAGGTCCAAAGCGTCCTGCAATATCTCTAATGCGAATAGCTTCATCAGGGGCACGACCCAAACCAGATTTCAGTAAATTCATTAATTTACCGGCCATCTTTGTTTTCATGATTAAGCTCCTTGTGCGGCTTCGTTTGCGAGTTGTGCGTCAGCTGCTTGAGACGCTTGCATTTGTTTTGTTTGATTAAATTCGGCACCTTGATTGCTTTGACCGAACATCTCCATCCACTGATTGGTACGAGCTGCTTCGTTTTGGTCTTGCATCAGTTCCAGGGCGCGAGCTCCCATCTGACCTGCCATACGTGTAGAACCGTTGGCTTGTAAGTTTTTACCTGGTGTAATTTTTGGTACACCACTATCCGTTGCAAATGTAGCTGGCTGAGATTTAAGTTCAGCCCTTACACGATTACCTTGTTGTATCTGTGCGGCGTCAAATGACATCAGCCCCTCCGACCACGAATACGACGGATTGTTTCTACAAACTTATCGTCTTCACTCATATTAGCTGACTGACGACGTGCGTCCGAAATTACTTGACGTAACTCATCTCCATAACCGACTGCTGACGGTAATCCTGGCTCTGAAGGCGCAGGTCCACGACGAGCTGCCATATCTGCTTCACGTTGTGCCCGTTTTTTGCTATCACGACGTGCACGCTCATCAACTAACCGCGCTTTAGTTACTTTATTGCGAAGTCCCATGATATCGATAGGTTTGCCCTTTGCTCTTTCAACTTCCTGAGCGCGTAAGGCAGGTGCGATGTCTTCGCCTGTAGCACCAGTGCGGTTGTAGCGATTGATGTAACCAGGACCAGCTACTGTCTCCGGTTTACGGGTACGTGGGTCGATGACGGCACCGATGAAGGGCTGACGAGCTCCTGGGCTCTCTAGCTCCCGCAATCTGGTTCCAATATCCCTCCCTTCAATGGTTTGACCGGGATTAATTCGTGCAACCTCTGCCCGTTGCTCATCAGGACGTGCGAGTGGTAATGCATCAGGTGCATTGAAGGTAATGTCGTCGCCTTTGAAGCCTGTACCGCCTGTACGACTGAAATACTGCTCTTTACCGCCAGCGTTGTATCCGCTGCGTCGGGCAGCTTCCATCTGGAACAATGCATTGGCGATACGCCCTTGCTCTGCAGGGGTATAGCGCATGAAGTTCATTACTTCCTGTGCGCCAGGGTTGGGGTTAATCTTGTTAACCATTCGGCCCGTATCTGGATTAACTTCCTTGGTACTGAACTTGGCTCCCCCTTTTGTTCCCAGCTCTACCACTGCATCAACTACGCGCTGTAGCTCATCAACTGAACGGATTTGTGGAGATACTCGGCTGAATGGTGTTTGCCCCTTGATTTTTAAGCCACGGATGCGGTCCGCTAACTCTGTAGTGACACCAGTGATGTCAACCTGCGGATAGTCACCATATACACGTCCACCCTCTGTGAAGTCAGGCAGCTGTTTGGCTACATAGTCAATTGCAGTCTGTGGTTGTGGAGCATTCAGCGCTTGAGCAGTATCTGGAGTGTTGGAGCCTGAAATGACGCCTGCCGGGGGGCGCTCAGGTCCTTGGACGGCGACAGTGTTGCCAGTTTCATCGATATAGGCACCAGAAGGGCCAATTCCGATTTGACCGAACGATTTTGTCGGTTGAGTGCGTAAAGCAGCGATATTTAAGTCACCTTGAGCACCTCGTCCACCGATTGTGAACAGATCACGGGCAATAGCCTCAGCTTCCGCAGCACTTCTGTACTGATTAGCGATTTGTGTCTCTTTATCAAAGCGACCACTGTCTCGTCGGGCTAATTCACCGCCGATTGACGCATCAGCATCTCGTTGTACTCGACCAAAGTTGATTGCATCTTCTAATGCACCAGAAACTTGTGCGTATCCTTCTAAATCTTCGTTGCCGCCACCGAATACACGAGACAATAAGCCACTTTGTTGTTTATTTGCCTCATTTGCCGCGTTTAATTCAGCTAATGTGCCCTGAAGTGCAGCGCGGGGCGTCATTTGGTCGCGTTCAGGCAGTAATTCGCTTAAATCTTCGCGTAAATCGTCGTATTCGTCAGGATTTACTCCCGTTTTTAGTACAGCTTGCCCTTTTTCGTAGCGAGTACGGTCTTTATTATCCCTGTCTTCCATAGAAGCCAGTTCATCTTTGATATTTTCAATCTGTTGACTTTGAAATTGCCTATCATCCGGACCATATTGATAAAAATCGGACTGATCTTGTCCAAATGGGTCTACGTCAAGCTCATCTGCATACCCTACTCCACGGATTTCTCCTCGATCAGTTCCATCTGCCAAAGTAGCGGCGGTTTGTTGCAACTTACGCAGGGCATCTGCCTCTGTCATTGGCTGACCGTCAGCTCGTTTCTGCCGACGTGCCATATTTGAAACTAATGCCAGTGTCTCTTCTTCCGATAATCCCAGCTGTTGACCGGCAGCAAGTTTTCGAGCTCCCGCAATTAACTTCTCATTCGCATCATGCTGCACTTGAAAGGGGTCATTACTTGCCGAGTAATTACCGACATTGCTAATGACCCGATTATGCCTTCGCTGTAAATCTTCTAAAGCCACTATTCATAGTTATAAACCTATGAATATTGTAGAAAGTTTTACTTAGCCAAATAATTTCTTGGTATATGCTCCCAAAAACTCTTGGCTCATAGGTTTTTCTTTTGTCTCAAAAGTACTTTGCAGTGTTTTGGGGTCCATTGTCTTATTTTGCTCTTGCATAATGACCGGCCTTTCACTGTTATAGCTTATTAATCCAGACGGTAAGTTAGCACCTTCAACTACTGCTTGATCAAAGCCTGTTTTAAACACAGGATTTTGTTCTGCAGCTGGAGGTTTGATCTCAGGAGTATTGAATTTACCGAAGTGAGCAGCGTGCATTGCCATTCCATACTTCTTTTTATCTTCATCAGACATAGCAGAGTAAGCAGCATTTACTTCTGCCACACTCTTACCTGCAAACTTATCTTTCTGCTCTTGTACTAAGCCACCAAATTCAGTTTGCTCATCAAGGATTTTTTGAGCTGCTTCAGGTGAGCTATCAGTTCTACCGTATTGCTCTCTTGTGATTTCGATTAACCCATCCATAGTTTGTGGAGCATTCATAAAGTAACGATTGTTTTGGGTAAATTTGCCCCGCGTAGCATTTGCTTGACGAGCCACTTTCGCGGTTAATGCTTCTGTTCCAGACAAGGCTTTTGAATGCTCGGGAGTTCCAGCCAGTTGGTTTGATAAGAAGGGATTACGTAGATATTCGCTAATTCCTCTATCCTTTAAAAAACCCTTCATACTGTCAATTGTTACTCGACTTCCCATTTGTGTGCCGAACTGAGGAATATTGCCAGGCATTGGAGGACCTTTATCTCTTCCACCAGAACTTCCATCAGTATTAGGAGTACTTTCAGGCGGCTTCGCCGTCGGCGGCGTTTCTGTGACGTTACGAGCAGCGCCGGAACGGCCTCTAATTTTACTCGTTTCAAGAAAACTGAGGTCAGTTTCACGGCCCCTTAATCCACTGCCTCGGCGTGCAGCGCGTCCGGTAAGTTTACGTTCAGATGTTTCAGACGGATCAAACTTACCAGCACCACCGGGAGCACCTGCTGAATATCTTCTTCGTGGCTGTAATGATGTATCTCCTCTGCCCGATGCTTCCAGATACCCAGCTTTACCCTCAGGAGTATTCACGTTGTATGAAACGCCATCTAGGTTTTTAACCACAGGTTTACCAGCACGGAAATTTGCTGCATCTTGTCTTTGCTGTGGGGACGCACCCGTAATCAAGGCAGCACCATCAACAGCGGCATTGCCCATTGCGTCTGTGACTGGTTTTAACAACGATGAAATCGCTGCAGCACCGCCTAATCCGCCACCTACTCGCGTAGGTACATTCATATTTGTTTTGATATAAGTTACCCCAGACTGCGGCACTAGCGCTGAATTATATGGGATCATTTCTGTACCTATCGTTTCTTGTTTTTATTTTACCTATTACTCACTAACTTCTTGTGTAGGAGCATCTGACCCTAATTCAGCAGAGGCTCCACCATATCCTCGGCAGACTTGATTGACGGGATCCCACCGCTGTCCGGGTCTACACTTCCGTCTAGAAATCTCTTCTATTACCTTATCGTTTATCCGACTATCGAAGCGCATAATCTGTACCCTTTTTCTTAATTCTAAAAAACTACGCTAACTACCGTAGTATCTATATACCCAATTTAAAAAATAGTAGATAGAGGGGAGAGAGCGGGAATTAAAAATAGGGTTTATAGGAAACTACGGTAACTAGCGTAGTTTTTATGAAGCATATACGCCACCGTCGAGAACAGTAGCAGCGTCGTGGTTGATTTCCGAAAGTTTGATTGATGCTTCAATATTGTTCCACTTAACCCTACGGCTATGCGTAGTCGTATCGTCCTTAATGATGAAGAGGTCGTCATCTGTGACAACCGTTACTGCAGTAATGTCACCTAACTTCGCCATTGATTTTACTGACTTTTATATCCCCATTATATGCTTGACTCCGATACGTTAGCTCCGGAGAGAGCTATAGAAAGATGCCCTAAGTATATCACGCAGCCTCCAAAAGTAGTGAATATACTTAGCATCTGTAGCATTCCAACCCAGCAGGAAAAACGCTCTATAGGGAGCTAAATGTGTCAAAAAATTTCTGAGATGTTTAATATACTCATTACCCGACTTGTCGGTTGAACAAAAAAAATAAACTGTAGCTACAACTTAAGTTGCCTGCTTCGTTTAACAGTTGTTTGTTCTGCTGTAACTGATGTTCAACTGAAGTTACACTTCAGTTTCACTTATGTATATTACATTTGCTTACGCAAATGATTCCGCGCATTAACTTCAGTTCATTCTATTTATCTTTCGCAATAACTTTCGTTATTGATAATAAGTAACGAATGAACTTACGTTTCGTATGCGCGTTTACAACTGTCATCGCTTGATATCACTCTTGTTTATCATTCGTTATATCTTTTGCGATACATTTGTTTCTTTCTTATGTAGTTATCTGTCACTGCCCCCTGCCCCCTGCCGCCTATCGGCGGCTGTATGGGGTTGCGTTCATACTCATTACATTCATATGCCTGAAAACTGGGAAACACCCAAGATGCTCCTGTGCCTTGTTCAGCAACACCGTGCGCCAAGCACGAGGTTTACTGTCAAGGTCAATGATGAGCACCGAGCTTTCAATACCTTTGCTGAGCTCAAGGATTGGCTCCTTGGCACGCAACGTTGAACACACCTTTGCCGGCTATCGCCGGCTATTCGCTTTGTGTTCTTTTGATTAACAGCCTTGGTACATTACGACGCTTCGACCATCATTCTTGCTGTCGTTGGAATGCTTGGATTGTTTGCTACTGCCATCGTAGCTACGTACGCATTTAAGCGTAACCAAACAAGCAAGCTTTGAACATTCATATGCCGATCAAAGATCGGCTGTGGGTTTTAATGTTCTTTTTCATAATCAAATGATTATCCTTGAAACTCACAACTTCGGCTACAACTACATCGATGAAAACGGTGACTACTTCTCCGTCATTGACAACTCTGATTGCAATGCAGTCAACGATGTGTACCCGTTGATGCTTGGTCCCTTCGAGGACTTCACCAAGGTTTCTGATGAAATCCCTTTCTGAACATACAACTGCCGGTTATCACTGGCTTTTTGTTTTTATGTTCTTTATATATCTGCGATATGTCCGATATAACTCGCTTACAGCAACAACTTGCTCACGCTACTGAGCAACTGATGATTGCTGACACGATGCATTCCCAGGTTCACTGGGGTAATCGTTGCGACCAGCTTGAAGCTGCAATCGCTGACTCCCTTGCTGCAATGGAGGACAACTGATGTTTGCTTCCATTGTCACACGCGATTACTGTCCTCTCTTCACTGTAATGCGTACTGATGTCAATACTTACGAGCGTAAGTATATGACCTTTGCTCCGAGTACCTACCTCGTCGCAGTAAAGCGAGCTGCTCGTTGTCAACGTACGTTTGACCCTAAGCGTCAACGTTATGACTACAGAGTTGCCAGCTTCAGCTGACTTATGCCGGCTATCGCCGGCTATACGTTTTGATGTTATTCACATAGTTCACTATGTCTCTCATCAAGCAAGAGCTGTATCTCGACACCATCGAGACTGAGGAAGATGCTCTTCTCAAGCTCGCTTATCAAGAGATGATGGCAGAACAAGCTTATCGTCTTCATCAATCCATGATTGAGGAAATGGACGAGGAAGCTACCTACCCCATCTACTGAATACAACACCTTGGCCGGATATCTCCGGCTGAGGTTTCTTATGTTCTTTCGATAACTCAATCACAATGCAAGTCCTTTCCTCCTTGCGTAAGCGCACCAAAACTGGTGTCTCTACTTGGACCTTCATTCACGACCGTGAGATGAAAGTCTTTTATGCCGTTGGTGGTGAAGACCTCAAGGTCATTCCTGCCAACGACAAAGAGCACCTGCGCTCTATCTACAACAACTTTATGTCGTATGGCTATACGCGTAAGTTGCCTGTAGAGAAGAAGTCTGTGAAGAAGCAGCAGTTCATTGATGACCCCTGGTCCTCTGTCCTGCCTGCCAACCTGCAGATGCAGTTGGAAGCTCTTTGAGCTGTAGGAAGCGTGCCGGCTATCGCCGGCTATACGCTTTTTTGCCCTTATCGGGCTCTATAAATTTACGGAGTAAATCTATGCGTTTCAAAGTTCCTGGTCAAGACGTGTCCGTCCGCATCTTCGAGCGGGTCGAGACGAAAGATGACCAGTACGACATCTTCGATGTTGGTCTTGAGCAAGAGGATGGCTCCATCGACAGTATTGTCGTTGGTGGCTCCTTCAGCTATGCCAAGTCTCTCTGCCGTGCTGCAGATGAGAAGGCAGCTGCTAAGAAAGCAGAAGCTGTAGCTGCTTGATACTGTGCCCCGCTATCGCGGGGTATTTTTTTACTTTATGGCATTACTGTGCCTTCTGACTGTTGATTGCTGTTTGCCATCAACCCAGGCATCAGAATTCCTACGCCATACTGAGCAATATTGTCACCATAGCCTCTGCCTAATAATTGACCATATTGAGCAGCTCCTCCCATATCAGAGTACGGTCCGAGCTTTGCTTTCATCAATGGACCAACACCTGGCATCTCTTTTACATCTTCAATTGCTTTAATCATGAAGTCACTGGTGTCTGGGGACTTCCTATCGATGAAGCCACCGATAGACTGCCCTACTCTGCCACCAATCGGACGACCTCCCATTGCGGCTGCAGCTCCGACAGCACCAGATGCAGCGATTTCTTCTGCTGACATATCTGTTGTTAGTGCTTGTCCTGCTGCAATCACGCCACTATTAATACCTGTTTCAACGATGTCTTGGAACACAGGTGATGTGCTGTAAAGCTTGACAATTTTGTCTGTAGCTTTCCTCATGGCATCACTGCCCCTTCTGTTTGTTGTCCGATTGTCGATGCAAGGTCTACAAGAGCTTGTCCAGCGAGTGTTACCCCTGCAGCTGGTAGTACATACTTCGGCACTGCATTAGCTGCCGGTATTGCATACTCTGCTACCTGTGCAACTGTGCGCTCTGCCCGTCCAGCACCGTCCCTGTACTCAGGTTCTGCCTTACGGAATGACGGATGTGCGCCACCTACCATATAAGCAGCGGCTTTAACAGCAGGACTTGCCTTGTCATACATCTGTGCAATCTTTGCACTGTATGCATCATCCATATTACGAATAGCTGTACCAGCTTTACGTAAACTCTCTCGCATTGTCACTCCTGCATAACTTCTTTATTGTATCTATCGTTATTAACATTGTAATAACGACTGTAGATCTTATGATCAATGCGCTACCTTATATTCCTACTACTGGGACTTACCGTATGTATGTCAGTAGAAGCCCGTCCTCAACGTAAGAAGCAGATGGACTCTCAACTGTGTCGTGAGATCTCCATAGAACTCATCGATGCTGTAGAACTGCGGATTATTACCAAGGACGAGGCGGCTGATATACTGTCCCGCTGTTATCGTAATAACTAGGGAATCATTAAGACAATATAAAGACACTACCTACGGATATTACTCCCATACACATACGGTCGTCCGACTACAACAAATTAAGATCAACTATACGCTTAGTATAGAGTTAAGAACTATTAATGACCTACTCTCTTTTACCATACTTTGGCTCCCCCGTTACTCAAACTATCGTCATCTCTGATAGTGAGTACAAAAGCCTCCGTCAGGCTCAGGCTCGCGAAGAAATTGACCGAATTGAAAGACGAATTAGATCCTATGAAACTGCTATTGCCTCACATCAGAAGGAAATAGCATATATAAAAGAGCAGGTGGGCCTATTACCTGAGGCTGACACCCATGAACAAATTACTAAAGCTTCTTCAGCAGGCTGAAAAGGCCACCTCCCATAAAAAAGCTAAGAAAGTACTCAAAAAGTACAACAAGCTACAAGATAAACAAGCACAAGAAAGGCAATCATGAAGAAATCACTATCTGGCGTCACATTCCTTCCTGCCAAGCCTAAGAAGACGCACCAAGGCAATGGTAAGCACTCCCTGCCCCGCGGCAATAAGAAGGCTTACAGAGGCCAGGGGCGGTGATATATAAATAAGCACCCTCCCTATGCCGACTATCGTCGGCTGTAAGTGGTGGTACTAAATAAGCAGGTATGCCATGAATGTCCCTAATCGCTTCCACAACAGTGGGAAGCCTCCTAAGCGCAAACTCAAGCCTCAAGCATTGAGGCAGCGAAAGGATGCGCTCAAAGCTTTAAAACGAATGTTGTTGAAGCCATGACATCACAAGAATTTCGAGTTTCTTAATGACACCTCTGCCGGTTAGCACCGGCTGCAGGTTTTAGTGTCCAACAACAGAAACAGCCTATGAAACCTCTCGAAATCCGCGCTGCACACCGCTGCAACTTGGCTTTCTTGAAGCAATCAAAAGAGAAGATGCGTGACTACAAGCAGCACGCAGCAACAAAAGAAGACTGAACAAACACCTGCCGGCGATCGCCGGCTATAGGTTTTTTTGTTCTTAACTTCAGTAACTGCATGAGCAAAGTCACCTACGATTTCAAGATTGTTGGTTCCAACATCTCGGGTGTATCACAGGTGATTGCTCAAAACGAAGAAGCATATAACTGGCTGATTGAAGAAGCGCATATGACTGTCTTTGCAGACGGCTCATCTGCTCTCTTTGAAGAGCGTGTCGGTGACTTCATCTCCGACGCCGGTCACGCACATCTGTGCTGCGACTACGTTTGAACAATCACTTGCCGGCTAACGCCGGCTGTACGTTTTCTTGTTCTTAATAAATCATATGACTCAGTCATTCAACGTTCCCGATAGCTTCTCTATGAAGGAGCTTGAGAATATGATGTCAACCGCAATCCCTGAAGAGATTGCTCAAAAGTGTGAAGACCAAGTCGACATTCACGACAACTCTGAAGAGCGTCTGACTGAACTTGCTTGCCGTCTTGTTAATCAAGCTAATGATTTGACTGACGGTCCATTGCTCAACAAAGTGATGGCACTGGATATCTTGTCTCGTCTTATCGAATGGCACACCAAAATTGGTACCGAGCTGATGGAAAAAGGTGAAGACCGCAGTGGCGTCAGCTGGCTGCGTGATGCAGGCAAGCTTCAAGCAGCTGCTGGACTTTTGACCGATGTCTGCCTCGGTCATCAAGACTTTACTGTTCACGATGTTTGATACTTACTCACGCTTTTGCGTGCCTTTTTTCTTCACTCTGCTTCTCTGCCTTGGCATAGGACACGTAGTGGCTTTTCCAGCCATAGCAGCAGGCTTTGCTGCAATTGTTGCTTTCTAGCTTGGAGTGTCAGTCCGAGCAACATAAGAACCTCTGCCGGCTATCGCCGGCTGTTCGTTTCTTTGTTCTTTCACCAAAGGTTCAACCTTGGCTCAACAAACCAACTACGTCCAGTTCAACACCGTTACCGTCACTGGTCGTGTCTATCACGTCGAGAAAGTTCAGTACAACGGTAGTGAGTTCCTCGCTATCACGTTGATTACTACTTTGACCACCGATGGTCAAGAAGTGCTCTTCACTTTCAACAACAGCAACGGTTTGCTGTCCCTGTATAACAGCGGCTACCTTGCCAAAGGTCGTCAGCTGACTGTAACCGGGCACATTGCCGGTGCAACTGAGACCTATACCGACAAGGAAGGTCAAGTGGTTCTTAAGCAACGTGTAGAGCTCAAGCTCTCAGGTGCTCAAGTACTTGACGGTGGTCTTGGACCAGCTCCTACGACTGACGCTCCGGCAGCTCGTAAAGCTGCAACTGTTGTGCGTCCGTCACAAGCACGCAAGACTGCTCCTACGGATGCAGCACCTGTTGTTGAAGACAAAACCGAAGAGTACGCTGAACTCTTCTGATAGCTATGGCCCTCCTAACGGAGGGTCATTTTTTCTTTTTCCCGTTACCGTTTATCTCTTAGCCAAGATAAACGTTACCTTCTCCGGTTTTGTCGTCACCACCTGTTTCACTAATTTTATTCTGTCTTCTTCCTTCTCTATTTTTCAATAATTTGTCAATTTCATCTCCCGCAAATTTGCTGCGATTTGAATTTAATGGCTCATATGTGTAATTAATAATATTTGCCAATTCATTAACGCTCATTCCATATTTCTCATTAATTGTTTTTTCTTTTTCTGCCATATTACTCAACAGCAAAATTTGCCTTCTTATAGGATTTTGCTCAGCACGTACAACAGAATTTTTTGAACTACTTCCAAGCATTCTATTTTCAGAAGCAAATCCTAAGTGAGGATGGTTTTCAAAATCTTTTTTATGCTCAACAGGAATGCCTCCCATTCTTCCACTTTCACTCATTACACCCGCTGGCTGCTCTCCTCTTTCATTGCCTAAAAGATTATCAGTTAGCTGATTAATTGTATTTTTAAAAGCCTCTTCATCACTCAATTTTGGTAATTCTGGATGGTTTGCTCTTGTTCCGTATTTTTTGTGTTTAATGTTATTAATTCCTCCTTTGGCTGTATTTGTAATTCCACTTTTCCCTAATTCACTTATTTTTTTAGATAAAATATCTTGAATTTTATTTTTTGAATTTGTCTCTTGTTGAATATTTCCTGTTTGTTCAAAATCTAATTCTCTTGCTAAAGAATAATAATCCATTAAATCTTGTTCCGCTCCTCCATAATTAATAGGTTTATCCGGCACCAATTGAGGCATTTGGAGGTTACCTGTAATCTTAGATCTTTCTGATTCAATTGCTTTATAACCTTTACCAGCCACTTCAAGTAATACTCTTTCTCTGATATTCGGATCTAGTAACAGAGCAAGTTCTTGCGGACTGGCATCAATATGTTTTAAGAAATTCTCAAACTCAGGATTCAAACTATATATTAACGAATCTTCTACTTCCCGCCTACGATTAGGCGAAAGTCTAACTGTTTGCATTACAAGATCTTGAGGCAATTTTCTTCGAAAATGTATATTCACTTGTTTATTAAAAATATTTTCTTTTTAAATTTTATATGAATTGAATTAACTATTAAAATAGTTAAGTATCAATTAGCCGAGCTATGGGACGTCGTAACAAGGGCAAAAAACGCGGTGGCGGCGGGCGCAAAAAAGCAGCAGCAAAAGCAGCAGCACGCAGCGCATCTAGACCTGCAGCACCTAAACGTTCTGCTCCTAAACCAGCACCTAAACGTTCTGCCCCCAAACCTGCACGTTCGGCACCTAAGCCAGCTCGCTCTAGTTCTCCTTCACGATCTAGTTCTTCTTCAAGAAGTTCATCGCCGTCACGCAGTAGTGCTCGGACTAAAGCTGCAACTCGTGTAGCTACTAAATCAACTAAGAAATACAGTCAACTGAGTGATAAGCAAAAAGCTAAAGTCGGCTCCCGTTCGAATTACAAGCAAGCACGCGCTACAGTCGCTGCCAAAGCTACGCCTAAAAAGAACACACCTGCTGTTCAACCGCGTGTTTCAGTAGCATCTAAGAAGTCTTTTATTGAAAAGCACGGTGATAAAAAGTATTCACAGCTGACCTCTAAGCAACAATCCAAAGCTGGTAATCGTCAACAGTTTGCCGCTGCTAAGGCTGCTGCTGGCCATCAAGCCAAGACTTTAAGCGGTGGTAACAACAAACTTATAAATAAGTTTGGTGATAAAAAATTCTCACAACTTTCTTCTAAGCAGCAAGAACAAGTCGGTGGACGTAAGAATTTTCAAGAGATGAAGACAGACGCTGGACTTAAATCAGGTCCAGGTCAAAACTTCTTTGATAAACACGGTGATAAAAAATATAGTGAGTTGTCCGACAAACTTAAAGACAAAATTAGTAGAAGTGACTTCAGAGGTCTCAAAGATAAATTTGGCAACATCAGCCAATCCTTTAACCAACGTAACTCTGAAGTGGACCAACGTTTTAATGACCGCAGCAGTGCTGTAGATAATCGCTTCGGCGCTATTGATAATCAGTTCTCTGATTTGCAATCTCAGTATGATACTCAGTTTGCTGATATGCAGTCTCAGTTCACTGATGCTCAAAATAACTTCAACACAATTCAGCAACAATTAACTGACAGTAATAACGCTCTTCAAGAACAATTAAATGCTGCCAACACCGATGCCGACTACGGATATCGCTTCTCTAATGCAGCAGCTGGCGTAATGGGTGGTTCTAACTTTAAACCAAGTGATACTGTTGCTAGTGCCGCAAGTCTTGCTTCTACTTTCCGAGGTGGAAGTCAGCGCAGTGGTGATAATTACCGCATTAACTTAGGCAATAAGTTTAGTATGTAATCAATGCCGGCTAACGCCGGCTACGCGGTTTTTTGTCCTTTGCTAAATACATAGCAACCGAACGACATACGCAAGCGAGAACATTCGCCGAAACCGTAATCGATAACTAGGTATTCGTATTTATTGAGTTCTGACGAACAACTATATCTAGATTTGTACGAGCAAATGTTTGCTGTGTGTGAAAGGAATGGATGGGGTGACCCATTCTCCTACGCACGTAGTAAAGAGATAATGATGGCTATTGTTATGAAGCAGCAGATTGCTTCTTCATTCAGTGGACCAGATGGCTTCGACGAAGAAGGAGCTGCTGAGTATAAATCTACAACACAAAAGAATATTCAAGGTACCTACAACGGTATCAGCGTTCAGCCCACTTGGGAGGATCAACTTCGTTATTTATGTGATAACAAAATTGGCAACTACAGACATCATTACTTTGCTCGCTTTGATGGTTCAAAGCTTTTAGAATTATGGGTGCTAGATGCTGATGATGTACTTCAAGTACTAATACCAAAACTACACCGTAGTTATCACAGTAAGGCAGATCGTAAAGACCCACGTCTTGGTGCTGTAGTTAGCAAGCGAGAAATTTACAAATATGGGAGGTGTTTAATTGGATAGTCGTCGAGTAATGTACTCGGCTGGTAAGAATGACGAATGCTATACACCTGCGTACGCTGTCCAGCCAATACTTGAATTTATACCTAAAGACGCTACTGTCTGGTGCCCCTTTGACACTGCTGATAGTGAGTTCGTCAAGTTAATCCACGACAATGGCAACTGCTGTCTCCATAGTCATCTTGACGATGGTTTGGATTTCTTTGACTTCCAGCCTGAACGCTGGGATGTCATTGTTTCTAACCCACCGTTTACAAACAAGCGTGCATTTTTTCAACGTGCTCTTGATTTAGGCAAACCGTTTGCTTTGCTAATGGCTAACACTTGGCTCAATGACAGAGCACCAATGCAGCTTTTTGCTGAACGTGGGTTGCAGCTCCTCCTTCTGGACAAACGGACAGAGTTCATTCAGCCTGACCGTAATGTGAGTGGGAAGGTTACTTTTTCAAGCAGCTACTTCTGCTGTGATTTTCTCCCTCGTGACATCGTAATTCGAACAATAGACAAGGCCGGCTAACGCCGGCTGCGCGGTTTTTTGTTCATCAAAATAACAACAATGAGCAATCCAGCAGTCACAATCTCTCGTGACGAATATGAGCGCTTGCTTAAGCAACTAAAGCGTGCAGTTGGCTATTGCAAAAAAGCTAAGTCTTCATTTGACCCAGAAATTGACCTTATGAGTGACCCCACTGAAACCTATCCTGGTGCTAGTGGTTATGCCTGTTCGGTAATGCAAATGACAATTGAATCGTTGGAATTACACATGTTACTTACACCTTTGGTAGAGTAAAAATGAGCCCGAAGAAGAACAGCTGTCAGGGCTCCCTAGCTAGGTTTCAATGATTTTTGCTGTTTCTCATTGTGTAATTGACAGAGGCTGCCTATATGGTGGCCTCTCCCCTATACACCTGAGTGGCGGAATTGGTAGACGCACCAGACTTAAAATCTGTTGGCTATATTAGTCGTGCGAGTTCAAGTCTCGCCTCAGGTATTGGCGATGCAAAAGGTTAGCTAGAGCTATTTCGGCCTCGACGGAGCCAACATCGCCATAACAATTGAAATGTATATTATGTCTGATCAAAACATTCACGCATACGGAACAGTCGAATACTATTACGAGTATTTTTCTGACATCATCGCTGATGTCGGTACATACGACGAGATTGAACGCAATCGTGTAACTATGGCAAACGTAATGGAAGGCTTTAAACGAGCAATCCAAGAATGGATGGTTTATCACGACACATCTGCTCGCTCATACCGTGAGCTTATGAATATGTTTGTCTCATCTGGACTTGAAACTCCAGAGCAGCTTTCCCAAGAAGAAGCAGAACTGCCTCCCATCCCGTCGTTTCCGTCACTAATGCAGTGACTAAAGAGCTAAACGAACGTCAAAAACAAGCCGCTCGTATCCTTCAAGAGATAAGTGATACCGAGTGGCATTATCATTGGTATCCTCATATGG
>Ga0213860_10000251_pt1 | contig 21118 bp, 18 predicted proteins | sample PICome_3_FD_160118 | JGI IMG/M metagenome (GOLD analysis project Ga0213860, IMG submission 160118) | Coastal seawater microbial communities near Pivers Island, North Carolina, United States - PICO550 | ecosystem: Environmental > Aquatic > Marine > Coastal | place: USA: North Carolina...
ACGTATCTCCTTAACGCCAAAGAATGAGGCCCGAAGACCGGGCCTCTCATCATCACTCTATATAGGCTCAAACGTATTAGAGCCATACGATAAAACTCTGATATATAAGCACTATCGCCTCAGTGCTATGCGATTAGTAAGAATCAAGCCCCGTTGCAGGGCGTTTATTATTTGACGGCACTGCGAAGCTCACAGTAGCCATTTTTTCGAACCTTCCGGGGAGTGGAAGGAACCGCTTGAACCGGACGGCTCTTTTTGAAGGGATTCAAGGAAGCCCAAAAAGCGGCGCGGCGGGCGCGCTTCTCAGCTTGCTTGGCAAGCTTTCGGCGAATCTTAGCGCGCTTCTTAGCGGCCTTGATAGCGCGCTTCTTAGCGGCACGCTTGCGAAGTGCGATCCAAGCCTTCTCAGCAAGAATCTTGAAGGTCAAGCACACGATAAAAGACCAGAAAAGAATACCAAATACAGTCATTGTTCCATCTCCTTTTGGAAGGGTTATTTTCGGGCTGACAGTGCAACACCATGTTGCTCATCAGGGCCGGGGAGCCACCCCGACCGACAAGCACCTATAAGCTAAGTGCTTGTTTCGTCTTTGAAAAAACGAATCTCTAAAAACTAATTTCGCTTTGAAGAACTCTGAGTCATTCCGCTTCTACCATCCTTTGTCAACCTCGCCGGAGCAACTTCCCTCGAATCGCAGCCTTTGGCTTTCGCCTAGCCGCTCCATCCTCCGCACCCGCCGGACTCATTGTTTTGGGTAGCCTCCACAATTTTTGAGCTAAGTGTTTCTGGTTAGGGCCTCTCTCCGATTCTCAACCTGACAAAGTAACGGGCTCAATCCCGATGGGCTGAAATAACCTGAGTTAGTTGTCACCTCAATCCGGGTGACTGTCCTCCCCCGCCTTGCGGGGTGTCTCTCTCAATCTTTAGTTTTCAAAGAACCGTTGAAGCGGCTACCCGCGATCAACTTATATACAGTATAACAACTTTGACGTGAGTTTGCAACAAAAAGTTCAAATTTTTTTTACCTTAGAGCGGTGCGGGTTTGCGGGCTTTTGACAAAATGACTTGATGTTTTTTTGTATGTCAACATAACTTTACAAGTGAGCGAAAAGATCGCTTTTTTGGGGGTTGGACTAGGCGATCAAAAAAAAAATTGAAATTTTTTTGCCTTAGAGCGGTGCGGGTTTGCGGGGTGTCGTGAAAAATAATTGATGTTTTTTTGTGGGTCAAAGCTAAAAAATGGCGTGATCGGGCGTGATCGCTAAAAAGAGATCACTTTTTTAGGATCACTTTTGATCTAATGATCGCTAAAAAGAGATCACTTTTTTAGGATCACAATGGAGGGGTGCTTTGATTGTAGGGCTTGAATTGGATCGGGGAGTGTTTGAATCGAGGGCTCAACTATAAAGATGGATCGTTGTAGATGAGTACTAATCTTGAAGGTAGGAAGGGACTTCATCAAGTTCAAAGAAGGTTGCTATCTCTCCTTGATACCAAAGGCGGGAGCGGCCACCGCCCCCAAACCTAGCCGCCTGGATCGTGACCTCTGTCTCATTAGATAAGATCTCTTGGTCTGATACATCGTCAAAGTCATTCGACACAAGGCCCGCCGCCATTTCTTCCCGGTGAAGCGTCAAGAACCAATCGCAGTCAGCCGGGATGTCACTACTCCATTTTGCGTCGTCCGCCGTGGGTTGTTTCCCGCGTAGCTTGCCGGGTTGAACAATGATCATAGCAACAAGGTCAAGCTCTTGAGCAAGAGACTTGAAGCCCTTTGAGATAGCCCCGATCTCTTGGGATGTGTATTTCATCGATCGTGAAAGAAAATGAAGGTTGTCAAACACAAAGAACTTGATCCCGTGTCTCTTCGCCGCCTCCCGGACCTTGTTGTTAATGTCCTCCGGGGTCGGCTTACCCGTCCACTCCGGCTCAACAAAATACAGATCTTTTTTCCGGACCATGTATCGGGCCATGTGATAGTCAAGCTCTGTCAAGTCCTCTACAGGTTTCCGCCTAGTGTGTTGCGCGATCTTGTCCCCTAGCCGCGCCGTTGACATCTCCATGCAATACATCATCGAAGGTCCGTAAACCTCAGAAACATAGTCAAGCCATTGCATGGCAAAGGTTGTTTTTCCGATCTTGTACCTTGCCAAAAGATAGACCAGATCGCCGCCGTACAACCCGCCGCCTATCTTGTTGTTGACAGACGGCCAAGGAGAGAGCAAACCCGGCCCGGTTGTAAGCTTGCGATGTAGAGCGTTAAGCAGGACATCCCCCGCAGACAAGACGCCGTGAACCTCGAATTTTTCTTGATGCTTGGAGCCGACCGCCGCAACAAGAGCCTCCGGCCCCTGATCGATCAGCAGACCGTTAGCATCATGCGCGGGGAGAAACACATTGACACACTTATCAAAACCGATCCTTCTTGCGATGTCTCTAGCGGCGGTTTGACCAACATCATCCGCATCCAGAACAATGACAACCTTCTCTTTCCCAACTAGAGAATCATACCACTCCGCTAGGAATGTCTTGGCCCCGCCCGTCAAAGATATAACGTTATGAAGCCCCGCAGACCAGAGAGCGATCGCATCGGTTTCCGCCTCCATCAAAAAAACCTCATCGTATTTCTCAAGGGCGTCCGCGTTGAACAAAACAGAGGCACTGTCTTCAATTCTGCGAAAGGTCTTATCCTGTTTCTTCCCCGCGTATGTGGGGAGCGTCCGGAACTTAACATTCCAACAAACGCCTTCAATGATATGAGGAATAGCAAGGTAGTATTTCCCCTTCCACGGCCCCCGCATCCCTAGCTTGAAATGATCGATCGCGGCGTCTGTGAATCCCCTTGACCGCGCATAAGCAAGGGCGTCCTCATCTTTCAATAGACTAGAATGCCACTTGTCAACATACTCCATATCAATAGGCTGAAACTTCTTGGAGTCGGCTATTCTTACAGCAGAAGCGGCGGACATAACTTGACCTTGCGGGTCATCGCTGTTGTTGTCTACATGCCGCTTGAGTGTCTTCAAGTTGCCCGAAGCATCACAGACCCAACAACGGTATTGAGTGGTTTCATGATGTATCCGGAACTTCCATTTTTCATTTGAGCAAAAAGGACAAACCTTGATCGCTATGTTGGTCTTGTCCGCCGCCCGATAGCCCCAACCCTTTAGTCTGAGGAATTGTCTCAATGTTGCCTTGACTTCCACGCCTCACCTCTTTTGTATCTCTCTCACATCCACAAAAAAAGGTAGGGTTAGCCCTACCTTCCAAGCTTGCCAACCATCAAAGAACTCTAGCCAAGATCGGCCTCCGGATACTTGGCACGTTGGACCTTTTTGATCTCCGTCTTTAACGCCTCCGTTCCTCCGGGGAACTTAACGGGGTCAGGGATCTCAAGTGCCTTTGCAAGCATACAACTAGCCACGCGGGTCATACGCTCAACATCGTCATCGGTGTAGGGCATCTGAGCCTTGATCTGTGCGTATTGTTTCTTTCTTAGTTCCGCCTTCTCTTTCTTCCTCAACTCAGCGGAGGTCTTGCTTTCTTGCTTGGGGGCGTCATCCGCCTTTTTCTTTTCGGGCTTCTTCTTTGCGGGCTTCTTTGCCTCTTTCGCCGCCTCCGCTTGATCCTCTTCGGTGACAACAATCTCATCCGGTTGACTGTCCTTCTCTGAACCAAGAGCAACGGAATGAGGAGAGCGGGGGAAGAACACCAAAGAACAAAACGGACAAGTATCAACCTCATTGGTGATGTCAGACGCGCATTCTTCACAAGCATACATCCCATATGTGGGAGACTTCACAAGCTCTCTCTCGATCAGCTTTTTCATCTGATCCATTGAAGCATTCGGTTGAGGGCTCAACCCTAAGCTCTTGCAACCCGCCCTAAGCGTGTCCGCCGTGATAACTGTCTCAGTCTTTTTTGACATGTCGCTTTCTCCTTGTTTTTCGCCGTAGCTTTTTGTTTTCGTTGACGCGATCAACCACGTCTTTATTCTCAATGCTATACACTCTCTCAATGTTGTTGATCTTGTTTGAGAGCATATAGACACGGTGATCCCAGAGATAGAAAAGCTTGCTCTCTTTCCCTGGAAAGATGCGGGCCAAACGTCCCCGCATTTGTCTAAATCGAAACATCTTTTTATCTGCTGATCCGCACGTCATGATCCCCCGGTCAAGAGGCGGGATGTTTAAGCTTTGTTCTGCTACAGAAGTCCCCACGCCCACAAGAATAGAGCCGTCCGTCAACCCCTCTTTTGTCCGGGACGCTTGATCGCTATTGCCTCCGAGAATCAAGCCCACAGAAGTATGCGGCCTTATCCTTTCCGCAAGGTCTAAACAATGATCAACCCGGTCAGACCAAATCAAAGTGCGGTGTCCCTGTCCTGAGAACTCCAAAGCAAGATCAACTATCAACGCATTCCGGTCCTCATCCGTTGTCAACTCATCTATGATCTTACCCCAAGACCGCGCCTTTGTTTTGAACTGAGTAGGGACAACAAAGATAGACACCGGGGCTTGTCCTTGCGTGGCTTCTAGGCTCCAACTAAGCGGCCCAAACGTGTCATAGATCAAGAACTCTAACCCGTCTTTTCGCCTCTCATCATCACTAGCCCCCAAGCGAATCCTTGCGGGCATGTTGTTTATAATCTCATTCAAGACATGAGCCGCCGCCCGTTGGACTTCGTCACAGATGACAACGCTAAATTGATCCTTTATCTCATCAAAGCGATTGAATACAGATTGAGACATCCCCACGGTCAAGGGCGTGATGTGGGGCTCTGGAAAGAGCCCCCCTATCCCTCCGGGCTCAACGTCAAAATAGAGGGGGATGCGGTCAAGCCAAGTCTTCTGTTGCTCTGTCTGCCATACTAGGATCAAGGTTGGCTCTCGAAAATACGCCGCTACCCTTAGAAGTGTCTCAGTCTTACCAGAACCCGCCGGGCCTCTCCCTACTGTTTGCTGTCTGCGGATCATCGTCTTGACCGGATCAACTTGGTATTCTCTCAATCGAATGGTGCAAGACATCGGAACCTTTGGAAGTCGAAGGCGGTTGTCCTGTATCGAATAGGGAACACCGCAATCCTTGAGAGTCCGGATGATGTCACCCAAGAGCCCCCGCTTAAAGGAAAGAATCCCGGTGTCCGGGTCATACTGATAAGAGTAAAGATAAGGAGCAACCCCCCCGGTTCCATAACCCATAGCACGGATGTTTCTCCATACAGGGTTAGCCCGTGTTGCCAACGCTTTGAGTCGCTGTTGAAGCTCATCCGAAAGCGTTGCGGCGTCTAGCCGTACATGGCTATCTATATGGAGGGAGATACACACATCCGATCCTTTTCGCCGTTGGCAGCGGCGCAAGAAGAACAAGGTTGACCCCCCGATGGTAGCTAGGGGGCGGGTTGCCTATAGAGATCGATAATACAACACTAAGACAGGATCAAGGGCTATCTTTGGGGTGAGTGCTAAGACAGAAATAAAGAGAGGAAAAAGATAATAAAAAAGCGGGGTTATAATGTATTATCGGTTTCAGATTCATTCTCTATGAACATGAAAGGAGAGGCGAGACTATTGCGGTCACTTCCTAATCACAAAGGCAACCCCAAAAGCTCCAACACAAACAAGACCCCCGGAAAGAACTCCCATCGAATACATGAAAGAGGGAGAACGATACCACGCGGATCTTCTCTTAACCGCGTCCCTGTATAGGACCGTTTGGGTTGTGCATATCTTCCTTTGAGCCTCCGCCTTTTTTTGAGCGGCGGAGAGCTTGATCTTGTGACTCTCCGCTTGAGAAGAAAGACGGGCCGCGCAAGACTTTGACGAATGAGAAACACGGGCCTCCAAACCCTTAATCTTCTGCTCATACTTGGTGATGATCCGGGCCAAGGCTCTCCGTGTCAGTATCTTCCCAGAGAAAGGGGCCGTTTGTCCCGCCTGGATGTCCGCCACCTCTACCGCCGATCGGCTTTCTTGGCTAGGCTTCTTCGTTTGGGCTAATAAGTTGCTCAAGTTTGTCATCAAGATCAGTGTTGCCATAAACAGATAAACGATCTTCTTCATGCCGCCTGTTCTCCTTCAATTTTTCAAGGGCTTCCTTGTGTTCTTTTTCCATCTCAGAAAGCTCTCTCTTGAGGCGATCCACCTCATCCACCAAACGCCGCCGGGCGTTGAGGTCTTGTTTCTTGACCTCCGCCTCTAGCTTCTTGGTTAGAGCTTCACTTTGCCGATCCAATTCAGAAAGAGAAAGGGCTTTTCTAGTGAGAACGAAAGTCAAAAGTGACGCCCCTGCGACTCCACAAACAAACAAAGTTAACCACGCTTGCCAAGGCATCACGCCGCCCCCTTTTCTTTAGAGTCTTGGGAAGGCGGTAGGCTTTTCGCGGTCAAGCTTGCCTCAATCACTTTTTGAAGCTCCCTGATCGCCTTGTCCTTAAGCCCGTATTGTCCGGCCATCCCCTTAGCAAAGGTCAAAGCTAGAAGCATCTTTTCCGCCCCCGGCGTCCTCTTGTTGTCCTTCTTAAGAGCCCGCTCCGCTTGGTGTTCGGCATAGTCCGCCGCCTGTTGTGCTAGGATCTGGATCTGCTCTTGCTCAATCTTGAGCCCCCAACGTTGCAAAAGGCGGGCAAGAAGAACAGAAAGAACGGGGACCGCCACGGACAAAGCTAGTTGAACCACGGAAAGAAGGAGAACTTCCCACCACGATTGAGAGCCGGACGCCGCAGAAGCCGCAAAAACGGGCAAGGGATACAGGGGAAAAATAAAGATCGGAACCAAGTAGCCCGCAGATCGGGCCGCGCTTTTGAAAACTATCATGAGACTCACCTCTCTTTGTGCATCAAGCCACGTCAACAAGACCCTTGCGGCCCCACACCTCCCAAGTGTCCAACCAGAATGTTAAGGTTGAGTGTACCGCCCCGGCTTGTGGCGTTAGAAAGACTTCGGGAAACCAATGCGTATTTGCAAAGCTCCCCGTATCAAAGTTAATAGGAGCGGCCAAAGTGACAGGGGAGCCCATACCATCCGCCCAAAAGGTTAGTTGAGTAGCCGAATCCGCAACACAATACATATTGACAAGAGTGTTAGTTGAGAACGTGAATAAAACCGGCGTTGTGACCGGCCCCGATCCGTTGTCATAGTACCCCCGACAATCCCCGTTTAAGATATAGAAACCGAAAGCAGGAAGCGATCCGGGAGAGGGGTAGGTTGGCCGTCTTGGTAACACCCTACAATGAACATAGCCAACATAGTCCGTCACCTGAGCCACCGCGCCCCGGACAAAAAAGCCGGGACGCCGGGGGACCATACGGATAGCCGGACCCTCTAAACTGCAAGCACTCCCAGACCCGCCCCCACAAATGATCTCAGCAAGGCCCGAAGCTTGAGCAATATCCGGGGCCGTGTTTTCAACCTTTTGCCTTGCATCAGAAGCGGGATCTCCGTGGTCCTTAACCACATACGCCCCCGGCGTTCCTGTTGCTTTCGCCGTCCAAACATCAGAGTTATAGTGGAAGTCATCAAAGAAAAGCTGAGTCCTAGCAACCCGCCCCAATGAGTTGACGCGCATATCAACAAAGTCCGCGTTCCCCTTCCACTCCGCCCCCTTTTCAGTTGAAGGATTGAGGACACCGGAAGAATAGATCCGGCTCTCAATCGGACCCGAATCAACATTGATGATCCGGCCACCGCCGGAGCCGATCCCGTCATAGGCCGCGTCAAGTGTTATCAAGAATACTGAGAACTGATCCGAAGTATCGAAAACAACCGGCGTTGAAGAGGGTCCGTTCCCGGTGACAGTCCCCAAAAACCAATATTCATTATCCGGGCGGAGGTCTGTGTTCCTGCTTATCCGGGGGCCGTAGATGTGGATCTCATAGTCCCCGGCGTTAGTGCTAGGGGGGAGGGTGCTAGTATCCTGACCAAGCGGGCCGTCCGGGTTAGTATACGGGATCTCAAGAACGTTGTTTGACCCGTCCCAAACAACAGACCCCTCCCAAAATGCAACGGTTTCCTCTCCGCTTTGCGGAGTAGCAAGCCAAACCCGCGCAAGCCTTCCGGCGTGAGTGACCCCCGCCTCTGTTAAGTCATCCACTACAAGAGAGATCTCAACGTTGGGAACATCGGTCACACTGTCAGGGTTGCCAACCATCCCCCAAGTATCTTGATAGGCGAGATATTCCGGGTTGCCTTTTCGCGGGTTTAATCCCACCTCGCTAGGGGTTGAGGCGTATGGAACCCCAACGTAGTAGTCTACCCCCGTGGCGTTCTCAAACGGAACCTCATCCGTCCAAAAAGCAACGGCGGAAAGTGTTATCACTTGCCCGCCCTCAACAATCCCCTCATTCGCCGCAGAGAGGTCAAGGGTGATGGTATCGTTGGCCGTTGAAGTCAAGTCAACTTGACCAGAGGAAAGAGTCCCGTCTTGACCTTGAAAGAGGGCGGACAACGCTTGATCTATTTTGTCATTCAGATAGTCAAAAAACTGATCGCCTAGAGCGGTCTTTGATAAAAGGCGGTCAACAAAGATCGCGATCCTGCTGTCTCCGGTTGCCATGTTTTTCTTCCTTTCGTTAGGTTAGGGGTCCGACTCTTTGAACCGTGACCGGGAGAGTCATCACTTCCACCGTTGACACCGCGCAAGATCCCGCCGAAGAGTAAAGGCTAACGGACCCCACTTGAGAGAGGGAAGAAGGAGCGTCTAAGTGGTCAAGAATCTTGTCCCCGTTGAAGTAGATTCTAAGGCGGACTTGACCACTAGCGGCCTCAAGTGCGTAGCATCTAAACGTATCGTAGAAACCAAGAGAAAGAGAGGGGACCGTTGTAGTTGCCAGAGTCGTAGGCCCAACGCCGCCGTCCACCTTTTTCAAAGATACAACCCCGCTATTCCAATCCACATCAAGAGCGTAGTAGTTTGTTGCATTCAAATAGACAAAGCGGATCTCTAGCCGCGCAAAGACGTTTGTCCCCTTTGCTTTAACCGTGACTTGCCGATCTTCCCATGCAAAAGAATCGGCATCTCTAACCCGCATATGATCGGAAGAACTTAGAACGAGATCCCCGCCGGGCTCCGGAACGTTAGCGGACCCGGCAAGGGACTCCCAGAGGCCCACATCAAAAGGAGTTGCAAACTCATCCAGAAAAGAAATATAAACCACATCAATCCTCTCATTGGAAGCCCGCACAAGGTTAAGCAAAAAGCTAAGAAGATCCCGGTTAACGGGCTCCGTTCCCGCCGGTCCATCCACAAGACGGATCTCGGATAGGTATTCACTGTTCCCGCCCCATAGCCTCCATTGACCTTGACCGGACATGTTGGGACCGGAAGGCCCGTTATGGTCAAGGTATCCGTTGACCGTACCGGGATCAAGGTATCCAATGCGATAGAACCCCACAAAAGAAGGATCGGGGGGCCACTCAATGATCTCAAGCCATTGATATTGAGATTCAGATCGGAACACGTTGGAAGGGAAGAGGTCAGAGGGAAGATCCTGGATAATGAATTGATGAGAGCAAGGATAAGAACTTGTAGCCGTACACCATTGGAGGTCACTACCGGAGGGGGTTGAGCTTGGAAAATTCAGAACGTGGGGGTCTTGGTTCTCAAGAAGCTCAGTGATATAGCTCCAATCCGAAGCCATACGCAGATCAAAGAAGTTCCGGATTCTATAGCGGTTCCCCGTAACCATTCCAATAGCCGCATCCCAAGAGGTTTCAGCCGGTTTCTTGTTGAACATCTGAGGGGAGCCGGAAAGGGTTGCTCTTAGCTCTGACTCACTTGCCTGGAACGAAAGATCTTGAGTCAGACCGACAAGGCCCCGGAGATATGGAAGGAACTCAACCGGACAAGTCAAAGGGTCTAACAGATCCGGGAGACTTGAGAGCCGCTCAAATAGACGATCTTTCCAAATATCGTCAAGTCCTCCGGGCAAAGTTAAGAACCCGTGGATTGTTCCGCCCTCCCCGCCGTCCAAGTCACGGACGCCCTTGACAATCATGGGCCAAAGGGAGGCGTTGAAGGGCTCACCCGAAACAATAAACTCCCATGCAAAGGTATAACTCTGTGATGAGATGTCTTGAGTTGTAATGTGAATCTCAACAACTTCCCCGTCCTCCCAAGCCAAGGAAGAATCAGGGACAAGACGGAAGTCAAAACCATTCCCCGCGTTGGCTTGATTACTCGATGAAGTCCACCCCTGAGAAAAAGAAGAACCATCCCAAATAATTGAGCCGCGCACATGAACCAAAGTTGACGAAAGAGATACACCACTAGAGTCCGTCAACGAAAAAGAAACCGCCTGATCGTTTGAAACGTCATCTTGACCGGGGCGGGGGATGATGTTGCTTATGAGTACCGGAGCCATTGAAACACCTTCTACCTTCTTGGAGTGGAAAGTTGATCCCTACTGTAGAGGGCCAATGATCTAGGTCAACGTGATAGAGATAGACGCCGAAGTTGAGACAGGAAGCTCATCCGCGCCCAAGCTCAAACTTGATGGAGCCCCGTTAATGGTCAAAGATGAAACGTCTACAATGTTGGGGCTAACAGAGTGGATCGCACTGTGGATCTTGCTATAGCTCACCTTGTCAGAAAACTCCCATAGATATGTAACACCGTCATCATCCAACGCAGTAGGAGACAAGATCGAAAGAAGGCGGTTCCTTATCTGCTCAACAGACCCGTCCGGCCATTCCACGGAGGCGGAGATCGCCACGTTCAAAGGTCTGTAGTTGACGGGGATGACCTGCTGATTTGCCACAAAGACGCCCTTCTTTGCGGGTATAGAATACCGATCGCCGTTGAAGTAAACCTTCAACTCATCCAGTTGAGAGGAAGTTAACAAGTCCCCGCCTTCCCCAACCACCAAAAGCTTAAGCGTCTTAATTCCAAAGCCGCCCTCTACACCGAACGCCCGCGATACTGTCCGCACCCCTCGATCGTCCTTATAGACCCTTGTCGCAATCCAAGCGGCATCCTCCGGGGTTGAAGCCGTTCCCCTAACACGGAACTCAGCAGGGGCGTCCCTTCTCACTCTTTCAAGATCGGAGGGAGTTGATCCGTCCCGCTGTCTCCAACCAAAAGCAGACCGGGGATTTGTAACCGAAGACACCCCGGCAATACCCGAAGCGTTGACCGTGATGGTATCAATTCCAACGTTACCATCCTCCGCCCCGCCTTTCCGGTATGTAGCGCGGATGTTGTTGATTCCTACCGGGGGGATTCTCCCTTTCTGTCCATCACCGAAAACAACGCGGGCTTGTCCCTTTGCGTTCTTCTTAATCCGATAGTGACGATCCGTTGATGTGGAATAGAGCAAAGAAGGAACAGACGTATATTCTACAAACACCCCGGCCCCGGTTTCGTCCACCTCAATCAATTCCGAATCATCCAAATAGGGGGATTGAGGAAGAAGGAACTCTTGAGCCGTTGACCCGTCACTTGAGCCTATAACTATATCCCCAACGGTTTCACCTTGCGTTACAGCAAAGGCCAAGTATTGATCGCCCGCCGCGATGTCAAAAGTGTCAAACGTTGGAGCGGTTGGAGTAGACACTTGCGCCACTCTATAACGCAACCACATCGCAGAGTTAAGGTTAACGTCTGTGTTCTGCCAAGCCCGATCCTCATCGTAGGGAAGATCCCAAGTCACAACGCCATCTTGTGCGAAGTCGCTCCCGCCTGTTGTTGTCCCGTTGTCTTGGCTTGCCAAGGGAATCCAATCCGCCGTTATGTGATAGTCGGTCACGGAAGTGCTTGGAACACTTTGACCCAAGAGCCCGCCGGTTGTGATTGTGTTAGCCGACCCCGTCCAAACAGAAGCTTGAACCTCAGACACACCCGTTATCAAAGACCGGACCCGGACTTGAACACCGCGCCGATCGACCGCTCCAAGGAGAGGGCTCAACAAGGTTTCAAGGTCAAAGGTAAGAGTCCCCGGTGAAACGTTATGCGTGACCGTCTTAGGATGGAAGAGGGACCGCTCAAAGTCAGGGTACTCAAAGAACCCTACAAGCCCCGAAGCCGCAACAGGAACATCAAACTCAACCCCGGTCCACATAACTCCACTGTGACCAATATAAAGCATGTCCCCCACTACCGGAGTCCCAGACCAGGGAGCAAAGTTGGAAAGGGCGGTGTTCGCCGAAAGAGCGTAGTTTGAAGTGAACTGTTTCAAGCTCCAATCAAGCCCGCTCTCCGTACTAAACCCCGGATCAGAACTCCCCGGAATGCGAACAACACGGACCCGCTTATCATCGATCCTCTGCGTCACCCGGAACTCTCCGCCGTTTTCGTATGCGCTACCATAAACAAATAGATGTAGCCCCACAACAGACGCGGCCCAAGCTCCCGCCGTCCGGTTGAAAATATCGGCGTTCAAAGAGTTAACGAATCCATCCGAAGTTTGAGAGTCTGTTTCTTCAAGAACATAGACATAGTTGACTTGATCGGTCCTGTCTAAATCAACACCTTCGTCCGGGGCTTCATAGATGATAGGCGGTAAGGAATCAGTTGCGAAGTCTGCCAAAGAGGGGACAAAGCCGGAGATGTTGGAAGTGGTCACAGAACTAAGACGGAGAAGAAGATCAGCAGAGGCCGGACTTGCGCTTTTCAACTCAATCCCCATCAACCTCAAGAGTCGTTGCATTGATTCAAGAAGTTGACACGACTCAATAAAAAGCTCATTCGCAACGGTGTCAAGACGTGCGTTGTTATTGTGGCCCATCGCCGCGAACGCTCTAAGAATCTGTATGTGGGATTCATAGTCATTCTCATCCGTGAGGCCCAAAACATCCCGGTATGTTCTCAGGAAAAGAAGCCCTTCCCTCAAAAGTTCCGGATAGTAGAAGCCCGAAAAGTTGATCCCTCCCGGCGTGGTTAATACTTGGGTTGTTGTCATTAGCTGATCCCTCCATTGGGATAAGGAACTTTGATCGTTGACCTGTCCCCGTTCTCTAGGTTCTCATACTCTATTTCCATGAAAGCCTCTGACCCCTTGGCTTCAATCTTGGAAGAGACATACTTTGCAAGTTGATCCCGCACTAAGGGAGCAAACGCGATCTCAATCCTCTGCTCTATTTGGCTATGGACTACCTGTTTGTTTTGGTCAAAGATCATGTCTTCCCCCAAGCCCAGATCTTGAAAGGCGTTGGTTGACTCCGACCCACCAAGAGCGGCAAGGATGAGTTGCCGGATAAACTCATCCCCTTCCAAAAGGACTAGCCTCCCGCTCTCCGCTTTCCAAGGTGTTGCGATCCCTTTTGCTGGCATGATCAAAAACCTCAAGATATAGGCAAAGGCCCACAAGGGACGCTTGCATCTGTGACCGTAACTAACTTTGTGAACGTGTCCAAATAGCTAGAAATAGAATCCGCGACATCGGAAGGGCTAGGCTCAGAACCCGCGCCGGACGTGCTTAGAAAATAGGATTGTAGGGAAGCCTTTAGAGCGGTAGAGCCCCCGATCAATGTAACAGACCCCGCAGGGCCAAACAAAGCCCCGGTCCAATATGAAGAAAAGGCATCCGCGATCCCTTGTGCAATCGTTGAAACAGAGTCACCCGAAACACCCCCGGAAAAAGAAGAAGAAAGCCCGGAGGTCAAACCGGAAAGGTTAACCAAAGTCGGGGTCAAACCTGCACAAGACTGACCTAAGAGCGCATAGGTGTTGTAAGCAGAAGCGATCTGACTTGCGGCCAAAGCCGTAGAACTTGGGAAAGTAGCCGGAGTGAAGACAGGAATCAACGCCGTCTTAAGAGTGGATACAACTAAAGCCATCAGGGGGCCGCTTTCTGAGAGAATATGAAGTTGCTCAAGTGGTCTTTGTTCGTGATCTGTCCCTTGATTGTGGTCCCCGTTGCCGCGTTGCTAGGCGGGCCGCTTGGCCCCGTCCCCGTTGGATGCGTGTGAGCTATATACATATCAAGAATCGCCTCCATCAAAGAAACGAATTGCAGACCCAAAACAACAGGCTCATCCGCCGCGTCTGATCCGTAGTAGATTCCATCCTTGTTGATAGTGATCGCCATGTTGTTAGCGTGGCGCATAACATATTGTTGCGATCCCTTCTTGTCATCCACTAGAAAAAGCATCCCGTTCGGGGTTTTGAACCCCCGGCGCAAGGGATAGTTTTCCTTGAACTCATCCGGGGCCGGACTTGTTTGGCTTGACGGCACTCCCCTATATCGGACCTCTTCGGGGAACTCAACAATATCCAAGCTATCCGGAAGCTCAACCTCTACCTCTTGACCCACAACGGGAACCCAAAACCAAAAAGGCATAGACACCGGCTCAACCCATTCGGGATAGACATCGCCGCCCAACTCAGCAAGGGCCACCTTTATCCGGCCCGCCTTGGCTTCATCGTCAACAACTTCCACGGTCCCCAATGTAACCCGCTTTTTCATCATCGCTTAGACACCTTCTTTGTGACCGGGGAACGAACAACAAGATCCTCAGATAGAACCTTGTGAGCAACAAACTCAACATGATAGATCCCATCTTGAGGGCGTTGCTTGTGCTTGACGTTCGTGAACCTATAGAACCCGTCAAGCCTCCGCCCAAGACCTGAGATCTTGTGTATCTGTCGAGATCGGAGAGTGGGCAAGCCTACGACTCTACCCGTCAAAATAGTAGCCTCCGCCTCTCGATCCTTGAGCCACTGAGACACAAAACTCATAGCCTCTTTTTGCGATCGGAAAGGGCGGTTGCTAAAGGCGTCAATCGTTTGACCGAACGCCCGGAACCGCACCCGCGCCCCAATGTCAAGAGTCCTCTCCGCCTTGAGCCTATAAGGAGCAACCCGCCCCCCTGCAAGGCTAACGTTCTCCGCCGGTTGTGTCTCTTCAATGACAGACCTGTAAATTGTTTTGGTCTTGCGATCAAATGAAAGTATCTCAACTTGTGTAGGTTGCTCTTTAATGGAAAAGTCCGGACTAGCAGAGAGAAGGCTACCGTTGCCATTGTAGTTATATTGAAACTCATAGCCCGCCGCGCCCGCGTCTTTCTTTTTCTTGAAGTGGATCACGAATTGACCGCTTGATTGTGACCAATCAACCCAAAGATCAAAGCGGTTGAGCATAGCCAATTTTTGCAGGAACTCCCAATCCGAAAGGTCAACGGGTTGAATCCTGTTAGGGATCACATGCCGCGTCACCGTCTTGCTACCCTTAACGGTCTGGACCGCCTTCCTTTTGACCTCCGGAGTATCGGCATCAACCCCAAAGCCATACTTGTCCGCGATCTGCTGAACAATCTGATCGTCACTCCGGTTCTTATAGAAGGTCTTGCGCTTGCTTTTCTTTTTTGTCTTGATCCTGTTTGAGCGTTGGAGTCGATGTCTTCCATCAAAACCTTGAACCCTAAAAGTAGACGGCCCCTCTTCGGGGAACTCTGGGTTCCACTTTGCAAGCTCCACACGATCCATGAATACCTGTTCTGAACCATAACCCATATACAGATCCACAAAGTTCCCCTCCGTGAACGCCTTTGAATCGATGACCGCACCCCAATCCACGGGTTGACCAGAACTAGAATCCGCGTGGTTGATAATATCAAGGGTGAACTGTGTTGACATCCGTTCATCATCCTCAAAGATCACACCCGCGATGAGGGGCCGGATACTCTCAAAAAGTTGACCAGAACCGCCCGCAGACTTGCCCGATATTTCAAGCTCAAAGGTAGGGGTGAGGTCAAGGCCCGCTTTGTTGAAGTATGATGTGGCTTGTTTAATCATCGAGTTATCACCACTTGACGCTTCTCTTTATCTGATAAAACCACCTCATACGCGCTTGAAGCATCAGGGTCATCAAGATCAAAGATATGAGATGAGGGCTCAACCGGTTCCTTGTTAACTATTGACCTAGCCGGGATCTTTACCTCCATACCGGGAAGGGGAGCAAAGGGGGCTTGAGGGTGTCTTTTTCTAAGGTTGATCCCAAGCATAGGATTCCCATAGTAGAGCTTTGCGATCTCCTCATAGGATGGAAGCGAATCACCCGCCGGGTGATAGTAGGACTCTTTGACCGGGGCGGTTGGATCAATGTTACTTTGCTTGAACGGGACATACTTCCTTAGCGATAGTTGAAACCGGACCTCTCTAGGAAGCCCGGACGCTGTTATTGAGCGGATGACATGATCCGCATTCTCAACAACAACAAGTTGACGCACAGAAGCCCCCCAAGTGAATACACAAATGGGGGGCCGTCCAAGGCTGTCTTGCTTCCTTGCCAACGAATCAAGACCATCCATCAAGGGCCGGATGTCTTCTTTGCTATCACGCGCAAAGATCACGGCCTCAAAAGAGAAGGTCTTTGTTTTCCCTCGCACCCAATTAATAAGCGGGTCTTGGTGTCCGAATCGCCCTTGTTCTGCAAAGACCGCCCCGGAGGTTATAGAAAGCCCTTGCGTCTGGTCAATGGGTTGTTGTGGCCGGTAGAGCTTCTTGTTGTCCGTATCGAAAAGGGACCATTGTGCTTGAATCTTACTCATAGAATTTTGAACCCCATAACTCTACTGTGACTTTCCTAGACTCATCCCTCTGCGGCCCGCACCCGCGCCGCCTCTTTCCTTGAGACTTTTTTGATGTTTGGCCGAAGCAACCGCCACAGTCTGATCCCCCACCTTGACCTGTATCTTGAGATCCGAAGCTTTCGGGAACTGTTGAAGGGCGTCAAGCAAACGCCTAGCGATGTCCCCCTGCTCTCCTCTCATAGCCTGTTGAGCTTCAAGTTGCTTCATTCCTCCAACAACGATCCCTTGTTTGGCTAGTTGCTTTTGGACCTGAGCAAGAACGAGATCTCTCGTTATCTTGTGGCGCGTCTTGGGGTCAGACCTAAACGCGATCGTTGCCGCCGTTCCTCTTTTCTTTGCGGCATCTTGAACCCGCTTCATATTCTCAACCACATCAAACGCGGTCCCAATGCCGATCCTTCTCTGGTTAGCGGCAATCGCCGCCCGCTCACTCCGCTTTCTTGCGGCAAGCCTTCCCGTCACGACATCAAAGAAGGTTGCTACCTTGTCTGACATGCCAAACTTTTTATCAAGAAAAGTCCCAAGCTTCCAACCCGCAACGGCGGCAAGGCCCGCGCCCGCTGCAAACTTCGCCACACTCAAAGACGCCTTGAGAAGCCCACCCTTTAAGCTCATCGTACTATTGAGAAGTTTACCCATGCCAAAAGGCAAAGCCCCCGCCATCGCCGCGATACCGCCGCGCATAGCGGCCCGGAGTCCTCCGCCCGCCGCACCCGCCGCCGCACCTCCCGCGCCTCCCGCCGCAGTGCGGAGAAGACTACCCGGCGCACCGGCAAGAGCCATCTCATGAAAGTTTGTCACCCTAACGGGTTGAGCGGTGATGTTCTCAATGCCTCGCAGGGCTCCCCCCAACGCCCCCAAACCTTTAGGTAGAAACTTCCCTAGAACGGTGAACCTTCTACCAAGAGCCCCGATAACACCGCCCGCCCCTTTAGCCAACGGAGTCAAGGCCGCGATTGCAAGCTTACCCGCCCCCATCGCGGCCTTCGCCATTCCGCCGAAGAGGGCGGTTGTTGTCTTCAATGCGATCCCTATCGCACCCACCGCAGCGGCAACACCTAAGAGCTTAACCATACTTCTAGTTGAGCCCTCTGTTGTATTCGTACCAAAAAGACCGATCCCTTGAAGCGTGTCTTTTATGCCCGCCCCGATCGCGGAAAAAATACCCTTGAGGTCATTGAGCCCCAACAACGTCCCCTTAACAAAACCGGCCACCGCATGACCCACATTCTTGATCGCGGGTATGCTGTTTTTCTCAAGGTCTTTCGGGTTCTTTGCAAAATGCTGAAAGGCAATCGCCGCCTCACTCAAAAGACCGGACAAACCCCCTTTTCCTCCCCGGCCCAAAGCGTTCCGAATGGAGGGGGCTAGAGCCTTACCGAAAGCTTGAGCAACGCCATCGATCGCAGATCCTAAAAGAGTGAAGTCCCCCGCGATGTTATCAAGGCGAACCTTCTGCATTTGTAATGCCGCGCCTTTTGCTGACTTCGCCATGTCCTTAAAGAGAACATCGATCTTCCCCTTCTTGCCTTCTTGTGCGGCCTTTTTTGAAGACGCCGCAAGAGCGGCAAAGCCCGCCGCCGCCCCCACACCTCTAAGACCCAAAAGCTTCATGGCCGCTTTGTTTCTAGTGAGGGGATCTTTTATCAGTCCCATTGTCTTGACGATCCGCAACATAGTTGTTGAGAGGTCAAGCATACCCTTATCGGTTTTCGCTATCGCTACAGGGAAGGGGCCAAGTCTAACAATGCCTTGTTTAGCGGAAGCCGCTATCTTGATCAAAGCGTTCTTTAGAGCCGTACCCCCAACAGACCCCTTCAAGCCTACATCCGCCAAAACACCCGCCGCCGCCGCCGTGTCTTCCAACGTGACGCCCAACATCTTAGCAATGGGGGCCGCGTATTTAAGACCCTCTTGGAGTTGCACCATGTTTGTATTGGTTTTTGCTGAGACAAAAGCCAAAGCGTCCGCGACCCTTGCGGCCTCAGATGCGGGAAGCTGAAACGCCGCAAGGTTAGAAGCAACAATATCCGCCGCCGTTGCTAGGTTCATCCCCTCCGCAGAAGCCGCCGCCAAAACCGGCTTAATGGCCCGCATGATCTGGACCGGACCCATACCCGCCCGCGCAAGGTTCTCCATCGCACCCGCCGCCTGAGTAGCGGTGAACTCTGTTGTTGCCCCAAGCTTCAAGGCAAGTTGTTCTAACTCTGCAAACTTAGGGGCCGCGTCCTTTCCAAGAACCGCCTTGACCGCGCTCATCTGGTTAGCAAAGTCGGAATATTTCTTTGTAGCAAAAGCGGCAACACCCGCAGAGGCCAAGCCTACCGCGCCCATGCTAGAGAGCCCCGCCCCCATATCTGATAGGCCCGCTTTGGCGCGTGCGGAACTTTGAGCCAACACACCAAGGGCCTTTGAAGTCCTACCCATCGCGGCATTGGCCGCTTGACCTGCATACTTGAGAACTATGGTGAAACCTGTTCTTCTTTCTGCCATGTTATGCGCTCCTCTTTATGGCAGACGCCTCATCTTTAAGTTGCTTGACTAGCCTAGAAAGAAACCACTTTCTCTCATCCGGTGTCATCTCAAGACAGTCCTCAAAAGTATAGCCGCCGTGATAGGTTAGGTTGTGGATGTCTTCCCTTAGCTCATCATGTCCCCTTGAGGGAAGGACATGCCGAAAAAATGATCATACGTCCAGTCCATCGGATTAACAAAGGGGAAGTTGCAAGTGTCTCCCTTGTGATCGCCCGGACAATAAACAACGGTTTGCATCTTTGGACCCGCCATAGTTTTAGCGGTAAGTTGTTCAATCTTAACAAGGTCATACTTGCTGAACTCATCGATCTCGTCCGGAAGGATGACCCGTTGAGTCTCCTCACGGTTGACGGCGGTCAAGCATTCTTGCAAGGCGGTCAATCCGTGTGTCCCTTGCGCCGCTTGCTCTATGACGCCCGGCTTGGCTATGGTTGACCAAAGCGAATAACCCACACGAACGGATCTAATAGTCTCCTTAACTTTGATATGATCTCGCAAGTCATACCACTGAAAAAGATCCTCCCCGGACTCCGCAACCCAAACGGGGATGCTATCCAAGTCAAAACACATGTTCCCCTTAAAGCCACACTGAGGACACCCCACGGGAACCAAGAAGTCCGGACCTAAAACTTGCCGCCGGATGTATAGGTTCAAATACATGACATCCATGAACGGCCAAGAGTAGATCTTTGCAAGGGTATCCGGGGAACTGTCGTTTTGAGTGGTCAGGGGAGTAGCATGGCCGTGAATGTGGGAGACACACAAAGAGATCAACTTTGTAGTAGTTCCTACCACAAGATGACCGGGGCCATTGTCAGAGTTTTGGGATTGCCATTTTGAGATCGCCCGATCCGTGTGTCCCTTGTAGGGACGAAGGTCAAAGTCTTTCAACAAAGAACCATCGTCTTGCAGAAGGCCGATCGGGAGCTTGTTGCCAAGCTCCCCTAGAGTTGTTTGATACACTGTTCTTTCCCTCCAATTACACCCCAAGGGATGCTTGTAAGGGAGAGCAAAGGAGCGGCACTATGCGATCCAAAGAATCTCATCACATGCCATTTTCCATTTGTTGTTGGCTTGCTCTCCATCGTTATCAAGAGATCCATCCGGGAGCCCTCTCCCGCAGATCATTAAACCCGGCAACATATAGGTTCTTTGGACAAGGTTGCTTTGACTGAAAAAGGAAACCGTCCCTACCTTCTTATGACCTGGAAGGACCGGCTCTTGACAAGTAGCATACCAGACCTCCATAGCCGCTACCTCAGTAGTATGATGAAGCGGGATCTCAATCTCAAACTCAACCGGCTCAACACGTCCGCCGGATTGGATCGTTTTGTCGGGAAGCGTGACCTTCGCAAGATCTTCCTCCAAACCAGAGATCGAAATTAGGGTTAACACCGGGAGCGTTGGAACCGACAACTTAACCTTATTCAAAGGCATAAAGTCCGGTTGTATCGTGGCTTTGATCATGGTACTTCTCCGCGTTTATAGATCAATCGTTATTGTGTAGAAGTGAAAACACCGCGCTTCGATATGGTTATAATGAAACGCTCAATGGTGTCCGCAAGCCACAAGTCAAGGGACGCATGTTTTTCCCCAAGGGCTTTAGTAGCCGGGGTGTTGTTCCCGCCGTCGATCTTGATGATAGCCGCGTCTGAAAAGCTATCTCCTTGAAGTGCGCCCTTGCGCCATTCTGCCAAGAAGAAGGTTGCAAAGGAAGCGATCAAGTCACCGTCAAGATCATTGTTGTTGAGTTGGAAGAGAATCCAATCATAGTTTGCAAGAATGACATGGGTGTAATGAGACATCAGTTCCCTGTGCTGAGTGAACTTGTATTCAGGATCGCCGGATGGAATCCTTGCGCCCCAATGCACAAAGTTCCCGTTCTTCGTGACAATACTTTGAAGACCTCCCATGTTGAGAACTTGAGTATTCAACACAGACCGCCCGGTTGCAAGCTCAAGAACGTAGGGGAAAGTGACCGTTGTCCCCGCCGCTACTTTATGATAGCCCTCAAAGTTACGGGCCTCCCTTGCTTCTCTTCCTTGGATAGCACCAA
>Ga0213860_10000252_pt1 | contig 21089 bp, 24 predicted proteins | sample PICome_3_FD_160118 | JGI IMG/M metagenome (GOLD analysis project Ga0213860, IMG submission 160118) | Coastal seawater microbial communities near Pivers Island, North Carolina, United States - PICO550 | ecosystem: Environmental > Aquatic > Marine > Coastal | place: USA: North Carolina...
TCCTGATACTGACCCAGCTCCAGCAATTAAAAGAGGCATGATTAAACAACTGTCCAGTTTGCGCCAGATTCGACGGTCACCACAACGCCACTATTGACTGTAATGGGACCGCCACTTATAAGGTTCCTGCCATTACTTAGCGTGTAATTACCAGTCACAGTGGCAGTATGTTCATGGCCAAAATTTGCTGCTGAAATTTGCCATGCAGTACCGTTATAGTACCAAGTCTTACCTGCATATGTATAGGTATCGTTGGTCGAAGGACTGTTTGGAAAATCAATTGTCATCAGCTACAACGGCCACGACGCCACCATAGTTTGCCTGAAGATCAGTCTTGCCTTCAGCGCACCCAAGTCTCTGGGGAATTTAGAACATCCTTTGGTACAAAGTAAGCAGGCCTGCCACCGACTGGATCCTTCTTGTACTCTTCTTTCGTGCATTCAGAATATGGCAACCAGCCATGTAATCTGACTTCTTTGTTTTCGATCGTCACCAGCCAGTAATTTTTGCCTGGCTTGTCGTTTAGTTGCACGACAAGGTCGTAATTATGTTTTGTCCTTGTCTTGACGTCTATTTCTCCCGGTAAATCACTTGAGCCCTTGACTGCATATTCATCTTTATACAGTTCGTCTTTCAAGCCTAAATAGACAGCGACAGCCATCTCTCCCGCAGCTCCATACATGTTGTAGCGCAAGGCCCTGTCGCCAACGTTTGCAGCGCCGTTACGACCTCTTAAGCACAGTCCTTCATTAACAGACTGTCTGCGTCTGCCCTCTGCACGTACTTGGTTTTTCTCTTCGTCCGTCAGCTCGACAACAATCATTCGTCGTTTTTAGTCAATGCTTGCACCTCTTCCATGGACATTTGCGGTTGGATTTGACCTGTGGCGGATGATTTTTCAAGCATCTCTTGAATTAAGAGGAGCTTTTCCAGGTTTTCCTTGCCTTTGTCTTTATGGTTGGATTGTTGGGTCAAAAAGCATACTTGAATTCTACGACGATGTAGCTCATCGTCAAGCGCAACAAGCAGTAAGCCCACGAGTTACCTTTTAGGCTACCCCTTCCCTGATGTAACCGAGAGAATCTTCTAAATTTTCTTTAGGAATCTCGTAAGTAATCTGTTCATGCCCACAATGCGGGCACTGACGGTTTCTCTTAACAGTGTTGCCCATATATGTAGAGCCAACCAGGTTGGTCATTTTGCCGCACTTTACACAGTCCATGATTTAAAAGTAGTGGACATAGCTGACCTGAGATTTGAACTCAGACTGAAACGATTTTAAGTCGTTTGCCTCTGCCGATTGGGCTAGTCAGCCGTTGGTCGAACTGCTGGGGATTGAACCCAGATCTTGCCCTTATAAGGAGCAGGCCTTAACCATTAGGCGACAGTTCGAGTGCCCTCAGAGATATTGTATTCCGTCAAGCGGAAAGACTAGATGTAGAGGGTCAAAGTTTTAGAGATTGCCTGCAGAGACATTGTATTCCGTCAAGCGAAAAGACATCGGGTAGCAGATCAAATCTCTAATACATTATATCGAGAAAAATAGGCAAAACAAAAAGGACCCGAAGGTCCTTAATGTACAGTCTGCAGAGCTCTTGTATTCCGTCAAGCGGAAAGACTTTTAGTAGCAGATCAAGAATTTGTGTTGCCCTCAGAGCAATTGTATTCCGTCAAGCGGAAAGACGCACTGTAGAGGGTCAAAAGATTTAGAGGCTGACCGCAGAGAAATTGTATTCCGTCAAGCGGAAAGACTCTCAGTAGCGGTTCAATAGCCTCTTAAATACAGTATAGCGCGTAATCATTCTGTTACGCACTCCACTGTCTTAAATACATTAATTAAATCAAAAACCATCTTGGTGTAAGAATTTCGATGGCGGCGGAATTCACCATTGCCTACGACTTCAGCCTTAGACAACTTGCCCATTTGACGGCGAATGTATGTACCCCTGTAGTCCCGATAGAGGTTTGCCCGGTGGATACCAGCCTTTCGGGTACGGAACGGGGAAGATCCAATTAGGCGCTGGTGGTAACGGCGGCCGAGAGTACGACCTTGGTCATCCCTAAGTAGCTTGCCGTCAAGGTCATGAGTTAGCGCCCAGAGCGTAACAAGACGCGCCATACTGACTGTCTTGTTTAACTTGCCCGTGCGTTTGTTGTGTGTGATACCAAGCTCTTGTAACTGTCTTGGTGTCATTTTTTCAACCAGTTCTGGAAGTACAGATCTAATCTGCTTCACCCAAGGATGGTTATCGTCCTTGTAGCTCCGAGACTTTAAACGCACTAGCTCTAGATTGAGTTCCTGCCTGTGCTTGTCAACCGCTTCAATGATTACATCAGGGGTTCGTGACTTGAGTTCCAACAGATCCATGAGGGGAACGGTGTCTGGGAACGCTTCGCAGTAAGTGCGGATGGCCTTTACGTCGTGTGTTCCACAATCAGAGCTTTGCGCCTTGACGGGATCATTTTTCTTAAGGACGCTCCACTTGTCCGAGCAGCCGTAAGTGAACTGCCGTGCAGATGGAGTGCTGCGCTCAGGGAACGCTAGAAGACGGATGTCGACATTGCGAGTTGCGCCAATGCTTCGGCACATCTGCTTGAACTGACTCCACTGGTTATCAGTAAAGCGCTGGGCTGGAGATTTGTCAGCGCCAACGGTATGGGCACGTTCAACGACAATCTCGACCGAATGAAAACCATCGGTAGGGACTGAAAGGAGCCATTCAGCCCCAATAAAGTCCGCGTGTGATAGCACGGTAGAGGTCTCATCATCGCCGATGAGCAGATACATACCGTTTGCTTCTTGATCCACATAAATGCGGAGGGTTGAGCTTTGGTAATTCATGTTTAGAGTAAAAAAAAGTCGAAAGATGTGCCCGCAGAGGGTTTGTATTCCGTCAAGCGGAAAGACTACGTGTAGCGGGTCTTTTTCAGTGTATGAATTTTTTTCGCCTAGTAAAAAAGTCACGAATGACCTAAAACGATCCAGGTAGGACTTGAACCTACGACCGACTGCTTAGAAGGCAGTTGCTCTAATCCACTGAGCTACTGGACCAATCAGCCAAACCAAAGCTTAGCTAAGACCAACATCAAGAAGATCTTCCACACGCTAACACCTGTAATCGGTGCCAGCAATGCTGCAATAGATAGCGGAACACAAAGCACAACAATGCAAACGAGACAACCACCCACCAAACCAAGGCTCTTGAAGGTTTCTGCCAACTGCTCATCAGTGCTCATTTGTTTTTAGATCCTTTGACCTTGCTAAGACGTCGAGCCTCCTCAAGACTCTTCTTCTCAGCGATTTTCTCAAGAGTCTTCCTAACAGCCTCCTCCCTGCCAGGCGATTCTAGACCTTTTTCAGCAAGCGCCTTTGACCAAAAATCCTTGTTCATAGCTTTTGCAGTTCAGGGTACGATTTACCTAGCGGCACCTTGGAATACCACCAGTCTTTTTCTTCTTTAGTCAGCCTGTGGTAGTAAAAGGTCTGCACTTGTGTCCAGCAGTTGCCATGTAGGTCTGCTCCATACACACAGTAGGAAGGGCACCTTGATGCTGCAAGGTCAGGTATGAAGCGTCTGCCAATACGATTCCAGCTCGGTTGCTTGCCCTTCCATTGCATCGAACACGATGGCCACGGAAGGTCTTCTCTGTCGTACAAAACGCAAACAGGGCCTTGTATTTGATACACAAAACCACCTCCGTGCGACCGCACGTATTTGCCTTGCTGTAGTGGGTGCATCAGGTGGCAAACCCAGACAGCACAATCAATTGGTCTTCAACCAATACAGTCACGTCAGATATGCAGTCTTCAAGTTCTCTGCACAATTCAACAACTTCATGGGCATCCTCAAACTGCATTTCCACTATTTCTTGAGATGCGTGCCAGCAAAACTGGTCAGCAGCTCCTGGTTTGAATTGGAACCTGGCGATGACCATTTGGCTGTCTCCGTTGTTTCATTTTATGGAAATTATTGAGATCTTGATGCAGCGGCCTGTGATCGCTCTGGAGTCTCTATTTCCGCACTAGGTTGCCCACCAGCATTTGCTGAATCCGGAGTGGTTGCTACACCTTGTGTTTCGGCTTCTTCTACTTCTTTCATTTTTTGCTCATCCTCTACTGCTTGATCGATCTGCTCAGCATGATCTTCTTCTGTACGAGCAATCTCTTCATCGACCTTCAGGTCAGGATCAAGAACACCGCCACGCTGAAGTTCATCCAGGACAGTTCGCTTAGACACCAGACCCTGTGAGTACAGGTTGACCATCTGCGCAATCTCCGATGCATCCATCGGCTTGCTGATAAGACTGTCATTCATTGCCAGTCCAGACTCTGGGTTGATCTGCGCGATCTCGCCGTTATATGCCGCCCAGAGCTTCATAACAAGATTGAAGCTACTTGTCTTGTTACGAACCAGTGAAGCCACCTGTGAGGCCACCTGCGCAGCTCTGAGGGATGCTTCTGTTGCTGTCTTGACCTCGGCACCGTACAGAAAGTTAAGACTGCTGCGATCCATCAGCTCTTCAACATGACGAATCTCTGCTTGGTGGCGTTCGAGACTTCTGCCAGAAGGTTCTGCAAACTCAAACTTGCCACCTTCAGTGTCAAGGTCTACAGCAGTATTTGGTCCAAGAATCAGCGGCAGAGGCTGCCCATCTGGTCCAGTCTTTGCACCAGTACGCACAGGCACAGGCATTGCACACTTATGAATCAGCTCGTGTAAGTCCGAGCGCATTTGGAAATGCTGAATCGACAGCTCAGCTAAGCCATTAAGAGGAATATCTCCTGCTGCAAACCTTGATGCAGTAGCTCCATACCACGCGATCGGCACAATGGGCAGCGATGTCGCTACTTCGCGTTCTTTTATCTGCCTCCACTCGCGTCCATTTCTTTCAAGACGATATGTCTCAACCAGTCCAGGACGAACAACGTGATAAATAGCTTCCAGCTCACAACCGTAAGTACCCGGTTGTACGTTTTGCCTGATCTGACGGATTGTTGCATGTCCAATGGTCTCTCTGCCGTTTTCGTACTTGACAGACCAATTGATAACATCTTTACGGTCAATCATCAACAGATATGGTCGTCTACCTGTTGACTGCTCATCAAAGAAGTTCTGCTCTTCGTCGTCAGGTGTCATGTCGACCATGACATAGACACCGCCATCACGTAGTGCTCTTTCGTCGCACTTGTTCCAAAAGCTTTGGATGCTTTCGCCTTGTAAGTCAATATTTGACTCGGCAGCCATCATCGACGGTGGTCCGTCAACAACTTGGAACCTGCTCAGCAGTCCTGCATATGCTCTAATGCTATCTCTATAAATTGGTGCATACGTAGATCTTGACAGGCGACCACCATATGCGCGGTTAGGCTCTCCGTCTTCTTGATGCAGATACTTAGCCTTTAAATCTTTAGAAACTCCCTTGCCGTCAACAAACGTCCCGTCTAATTGATACCAGCAGTCAGAAGCAAGTTCTAAAGAAGGAAGAATACGAACGACCTCTGGCCTATGGTATGAGACCATTAGCGGGTCGTTTATTGGATGCGGTACTCCCTGCATTTTAGAATCAGCAATTTGCCTTCACAGCAAGAATTTGTGCCGCATCTCGCGACTCTTATTAGTCTACCTTGATCCCTTTACTTGGGACAGCACCCATATCGTTCATATATCTGCCGGTTTCTGCATACGAACGAGTAGGAGTTTGGTCTAGTCGAGAAAAACGAAGTTGGCCAATACGCATTCCAGGCCACATAAAAATGTCGTGACGCTGATTAACGTTGTACAACTCAAGTGTTACTTGGCCCTCGAAACCAGGATCTATGTAACCGGCCATAAGATGCTCCAACCCCTGCCGACCCAAAGTGCTTTTTAGTTGATACTGTGCTTCTGCCCACAGAGGGACCTTAACCACCTCTGCAGTGTGCGCCAAAATAAAGTTACCTGGACGCAGTTTGTAGGGATTGTCTGGTGTTGCGTCAGCGAAGTTACCCTTTGGTAGCCAACGCTGACGTTCAGCAACAGGGCCGCAGATGCGACCCTCTTCTAGCAAAGTTGGACCAATGGTTACATCAACTGATGCAGGGTTGATGTATTTCCAGTCCCATGGGCACATGAGACTTTTCTCCTCGCACAGCATTGCGAGTTGCCAGTCAACGAGAGTGCTCATGATTAGATCTTTTGGCCAACTTGATCAGCATCTTTAGTGGATTCACTAAGACACTTATCTGAATCACAGCCTGCCGCGCCTTTCAGCTCATAATCGGCTGTGTCATAGGTTTGTAACACTTCCAAGAAATCTACATCCTGTTTTTTGTAGATCACTGGCAGTGCTACACGCCACACATGAGCCAAAGAATCAAGCCTTGAGTATGTCTCTTGATCTATGGGTTCAAAGGGAAGACGTGGGAAAGTTGCATTAGCATCAAAGCGAGCAAGCAAAGCAGCACTGATGTACCCAGTACCCGCATCCATTGAGGTGTGAATGCAAGAAGTAAGAACAGGAATTTCATCTTCTCTGAATTCGATCGTTGCAGAGGTGTTGTGCTCTGTATAGAAGGTTTGGACCTGCATGTAAAGGCCCCACTGCGCAACAGCAGGAAGCTTGCTCAGGTCAAACTGATCGCAGCCAGGCAGGTTTGCCCATGACACCTCTGTTGGGATCTCGACCAACACTTCCTGGACTCTTGGATCTAAAATGTCGTCAAGCAGATTGCCGTCTTCATCTTTGGCAGATTGTGCCGGAATGACATGGTATCCCCAATCACGCAAAGCGGAAACCAATGGATCGTTCTTACCGAAAGTAATCCGACGAATAAAACGTTGAGCTTTTGGTGGATGCCAACCGGAAGAAGCACCAGTCAGAAGTGATTTTGTGCCAGCAGGTTGCACTGTCGTCATCCTGTTTGGGACACGCAGCCCATGTCTGGTGCAATATTCAGTAATCGTGTCGCGAACCACCTGCTTCCAGCGTGACAAGTATTCTCGTTCCGCTTTCACAAACGCCTTACCAACCCGTCCTTTTGCTGGACGGCCTTCCATCATCCATTCAAGCCAGGCGCTACCAAAAGCATGAACGAAGAAATCAAAGAGACCAGTAAAGCTAACACCGACAATCGGATCAATTGACCGACTGTATCTGTATCTTTCATGATAGAAGTCGTGATGGAGTAGAGCTGCCGCCTGTAAAGCACCAGCCTTAAAAGCAGCGTCCTGACCTTTCAAGTCTTCAGGACGAATCATGTTGAGATGGATCTCGGCAAGATTACAGTGGAAGTCTGCACCGATGATTTCGCCGCAAGGATTTAATCCATAACGCATCATGCGATGCTCAAGTTCCTTCTCATCCATCTCGTAATCGAGCTCATCTGCTCGGCTGGCTAGGTAGAGAGAAGCAGTTTCCTTACCAGACTTGTAGGCCTCTAAAAATGCATCACGAGATCTTGCATCGTTCAGCAGGTCTCTGTTTGCTCTAGCGAGTGCTTCAGGCACATATTGAATTGCGCCTTCACCAGAGTAAAACTGCTGTCTAATTGACTCTTCGACCTCTTGATAAGAAGGTGTTGTGTGAAAGCAGCGAGTGTGGTTTGCCATTCGCAAGGCTTCTTTTTCTGCATCAACTTTCCAGTTGCCTTCCTCGTCTTGCGTGTAAAGGCCCAACTTGCAGTTAGCAGCCTGAGCGTCTGCATCGGTGAATTGACGCATGCCAGCACTGCGACGGATATTTCCTGCAACCACGCATGCTGCCGCCTCGTCAATCAACAGACAAGCTTCAACAGAGGAAAGCTTGCGACCTCTAGCCTTGTTTAAAAGATTGACAATCTTTGTAAACATTTCGTCAAGCTTGACAGGATTTGCAGTGCCGCCAAAACCCTCGAGTCGTTCGCCAGCAGGACGGACATTACCCAGAGAGATTTTTAAATCAATCTCCGAACCGCCTTGCTGTACTTCAAATTCCATCGCAAGCTTGATGACCATGCGATACGCATCAGCCCAACCTTTGCGGCTGTCGCCTACGATAATATTAAAGGATCCATCGTTTTCCTCTATTGTTGAATTCTGCTTTCTGTTTTTCTTAGCAACAGTACCTACCTTATTAATTCTAGTAATATTAATTGTATTTTTGACTGTCGGTAGCTTATCAATCAACGACTGCTCTAGCACAGCGCCAGTTCCAGAGCCCATCATGGCAAGCTCCATGATCAGTTGGAAGGCGTCTAGGTCAACGATGTTTGTACTAGTGCAGTTGTACCAACCACTAAAGTTCTTGCGCTCTTTTGCCCAATCTGTGCCTGCCACCCAAAACGCACGTCCAGATGGGAAGCAACGCTGCTGCAAAGCTTGCTCAAGCACGAGCTGCCTTTCTGCCTCTGTATAGCTGCCCACCTCTGCCGCAGCATCCACTGCGCGTGTCATGGCTTCCTTAAAATTCTCCCTGCTTCCGTCTTTCTTGCGACGGCTGTAAGTGCGGTAAAACACTGCCAATGCACTGGGTGCATTGCTTGAAAACTCGGACATCTATCCTTGTGGACGGGTGATATCAGGCTACCGGTTTTAGAGCTGTTTTATCTAAATTTCATAAACTCTACATTCCAGCTCAGACGGATTTTCATCGCAGTACTGAGTCCAGAAATCTATGCGCTTTTTCTCAACCTTTTGTAGCACCTCTACCCTTTCTTGCTCGTCTGCTTCGACCTGGTTTTGCCTTGTAATCATTGTCTTAAGTCCGGGAATGTATGAGTAGTACATCGACGGCGAGCTGCTCGATGATGCACGAATCAACGTGATGGCTTTCTCTACCTGTCCTCCCATTTGCATGAGAAAAGTTTCTTGTAAAGCGAACCATCTACTTCGATCAATTAGGTAGATGCTGCGCAAAATGCACGCAGCCTCCGCCCACTTCATTTGGCCCACACTTTCCATAACCTTGCTGACCAATTGCTGATCAGTAAAACTTGCAAAGTATGAAGACGGTTTCACTTTCCTTGCCCGCGATATGGCTTGCGAGAAGGACTGCCTTTGGTTCTACCTTGGTTCAATCGGGTGCGAACTCTTTTACCACTGCCAATGCGCGTTCTTTTTGGCGCAGAGGGCGTAAAAGTAATTGCCTTGTAAACTGCCATTTGAAAAAGACGGTACTTGCACAGGCTATCGGGCTATATTTCCTTTTCTTTGACGTCTTGCATCATTACCGTTTCAATATGAGCGACGATATTGGGATTATCGCTTACAGATATTGTTGGAACAAGCAAAGGTCGTAGTTGTTGCAAGAACTGTGGCTCTGCCACCAACAGCATGGCCATTACTATCAAATGGACATTGTCATCGTTTCCGTACATTTCAGCCTCTTTAATTCTTGCCCATAACCAAATCATTTCTGGAAAATAAAGCCTATCCATCATCGGCTCAAGCATAAACCTGTAAGAGGGATTGTGAAGATAAAGACGCAGTAGTCTTCTTTCTACATTTTTTCTCGTCTGCAGAAAATCTGGCTTATCCCAAGATTTTACTTTTAACTTGTAAGTAGAAGACTCGTGAAAGTTTTTTGCAATTTGAAAAGCAAGATTTTGTTTGTTTTGCGCCAGCCTCAGTGCCGCTTTGTCAAAATAATGGGTTCTAAGTGATTGGCTAGAGATTCTGCTGAGCAGTTCCTTGATACGCTTTTCAACTTCGTTTATTTTTACGCTGTCATTAAAATCTAAGGTATCTAACCATTTATCAAGTATCCAATCAATCCAATTTTGTGCATTCGCCACAAGGCTACGCATGTCAATGTCTTCCTTTAAGCAATCATCAGGATCTTTTCCATCAGGTAAAGTGACAATTCTGACATCAAGCTTGCCAGATAACGATAGAGACTCTGTTGCTGCCAAGAACTTTCCTACGGCTTGCCTGCCTCCTTCGTCACCATCCATGCAAAGCACAAATCGCTTTGTACGTTTGACTAAACGATTTAAGACAGCAGCATCTGGAGATGCAGTGCCTTGCAGAGCCACTACATTTCGAATGCCATGTTGATGAAACATAATTACGTCAATATGACCCTCTACAAAAACACATTCACCCGCTTCTCTAATACTTTCGAGGGCTCTGTATTCATTGAAAACGATATCAGATTTATTAAAGATAACGTTGTTTTCTGTGTTTACATACTTTGGCTTTTCTCCTCCGATAGAGCGACCAGTAAACCCAACTAACTTACCGCTTGAATTATGAATCGGAACTGTGAGACGATTGCGTCTTTTGTCATAACCAAGTGCAAACTCTCGACTAGTTGCAGGTAAAATCTTACGTGATTTAATAAAATCTTTTGCTCTTTGTGATTCAGCTAATTGCTGTCTGTATGAAGACTGTTTTTTATTAACGATATCATAGGCCTCTTCTCTTTCTTTACGCCTACGCTCATACTCTTCGCTATTTTCATCTACATAAGCGACTTGTATGCCGTTTTTAGATGCTATGCGCTCTACTGCTTCTCTGAAGCTCAGTCCAAACTTTGTTTTTATGTAATTAATCGAATCGCCAGATGCTCTGCATACATGGCAAAAAACAAAACCTTTTTGATCCGATATCGTTAAAGACGGATTTGTGTCTTCGTGCCACACGCAATGACACACGCCCTCTCTGCCGACGCGCTTTACTGCAACACCTTCGCCTATCAGTACCTCTGAAATAGGCAAAGACTTGACAGCATCAATAGTCTTGTCTGAGATCGCCAAGACAGCAAATGCTATTTCAAGTATCTTGCCACATCGACTTGATCAGGGCAACACCAGATCGAGAATTAGAACCTTTAAAATAGTTTGAAACCAGCGAAAACTCTTGTTGGGACAGATTATTAATCTTTTCTTCTACCTCCATCAAGTATCTTGTGGCAAAATCGATCTCTTCCGGCTCAAGACCATCACACGGGTTTGCTTGATCGTTGATTTCTAAGGGTGGTCCACTGCAAACGCTCACAATCTCCTGCCATTCATTCAAATTAATATTCAGAGATTCACAGATTTTTGATTCTGGATAACCTTGGTAGAGCATCTTTCTGCCTTTAAGCCAATTCTCTCTCATTTTATGGGTCAATCTAACTGCATAGGTTTTATCTCTAATCCAATGCAGTAGTTCACCTCTTATAGTAGGCACAGCAAGGCTGCTGAACTTGTAGCCTGATTCTGGATCATATCTATATGCTGCCTTACATAAACCTTCTAATGCTGCGCCTTCTAAGGTGTCATAATCAATATCTGTAGTACGCTGTAATCTCCACGCTTCTCTTCTTGCTAAATTTATATTCTCTGAGGCTAGTTCTTGCTGTTCTTTGCTTAGATAGAACTTTTTTGTTTTCCTAGCCATCACCTTGCTCCATACCACTCAGTTTATCACCATATATCAAATGATTTGACATTTGGCAAATGGCGTGCGCTTCTACCCCACTGAACTTCAGTGATTTGTGGCGCTGTCCTTTGCAAGCAGTAATTAATAGCCATAGTCAAAGCATCGACTTGGTCATCGTTTTTTGATGCAGGAAATAGGCTGAACTCTGAGATAAAAGAATCAAGCCAACGATCGCTTGCCGGTAAAAATACGTTGCCAGCCTCGACCATTGGAACAATTGCAGATGCACGGGCCTGCTTGCTTTTTTCAGGTTTGAATCCGATCAATCCAGGTACTTTTTTCTTTGCCATCTGGTAAACAGCATAACCACTGGCTGCTAGTTCGATCACAGTGCCGTCAAGTACATGTCGTTTATACATTCTGGATATCATTGCAAGTGTGCCTATCACATCTGTCTTTTCTCGATATAGATCTAAAACGTAGAAAGAATTACCAGACTGAGCAACCACAATTCCAACAACATAATCGCTGGTATTGGCATCAGTGAAAGTACAATCAACAGACAGGATAATCCTGTCAAAATCAGGCATCGGCGTGTCGTGTTCATAAAATTGCCACCAGTCTGGATTAAACATGTTGCCGCCAATCGGGGCAGGTCTTTGCTGATACAGAGCTGAGAACTCTCTCGCGCCGATAGCTTCTCTGATTCTCTCGTAATCTTCCGTATCGTATCTCTGTGGACATACGGCTTGATCGACTTCCTCACGCCAATCAGGGATTAGCTCGCAGTGCTCTGGTAAAGGAGGTCTGCTACCCCTATCTTCGTATAAAGCAGGTAAATCAGCAATCACCCAATTCTCTCTGCCGCTATCTGAGACATTCATCTCATTCTCTATTAGCTGACCAATCATGTCATTTTCTGACCAACGAGTCTGAATCACAACAATTGCGCCAACCTCTGGCTCAAGTCTTGTGTAGAGGGTTGACGCATACCAGTCCCAGAGCTTGTCCATCATTCTGGGACTTTCCGCGTCTTCCCTGTTTTTAACAGGGTCATCGATGATCAGCAAGTGGCCTGAGCGACAAGTGATAGCACCACCTACACCTGCAGCCCATAGTCCACCGCCACCCTGCGTGCCCCATGCGTTTACAGCCTGCTGTACTGGATCAAGTAAGCCACCGCCTTCCTTGTAATACTCTCTTGCTTTGCGTGAGAAGCCCTGACTGAGCTCAGCAGAATATGACGACAGACCAACAAAGCGGTCTGGGTGAGCCAGTAAGTATGCGCTAGGCAATAGCTGGGAACTCAGCAAACTTTTGCCTGTTCTCGGCGGCACTTGCAAAATCAAACGATTGCACTCACCGTCTATGACTTTCTGCAACTGCTGTATCAGTGTTGCGTGAAACTTGTAAAACTTGTAGTTCGGATGTACTTTTTTTATAAACTTGTGGAAAAGAACTCTCTCGCCCGCTTGCCTTTGCTCTGTCTTTTTGTCGCGCAAAGACTTAAGCATGCCCTGATTACGGGCAGATCTACGCAAATAGTCGCGCCCTAGCTTCTGAGCCATTACTCGTCTAGGTAGATGATCTCATCGTCATCAATCTCTTCTACTTCAACTCGTTCCAGCTCCTGCTCGACAAGTTGCAGCATGTCTTCAACACCCAGAGCAGATGCCCAGGCCTGTCGAGATTGCTCTGTGATGTTAGCTGTGGCTCGTAGTAATCCAGCGACCAGTGGCAACGGCACGTCTTCACCTTGCTGTTGCGCTTGCTTGACACGTTTAGTAAGAACCTCTAGCAAATCCTCCGACACATCCATCATAAGACGAGCTTGACGTTCTGATGCGTCGCGAAACTCCATAATAGATTGCTTATGCTTTTTCTCCCTAATCTTCTCTGTTTCTTTGTACACCAACGCCATTTGCTCTTTATCCCACTGAGCGATCCTTTTATCCCAGCAATATTTCTTGGCCCATGACTTCATCGTGTCATAGGTTTTTTCGTACATCTGCGCAACAGTTTTTAGGGACCTTTTCGGTCCCATGTGCATATATTCCTGAAAGGCGCGGAATTGCTCGGCGCTTTCGTGTTTGCCATACTTAGGCGGAAGTTCATACCCCCGCCTAAAGTCGTAGCAATGTCCAGCCATTAACAGGAAGTAAGCAGTGTAGTGTACCGTTTACGCACAGAAAGCGGCTTCGTAAACGTTAGGAAACTGCTGTTCAAAAATGTTCAGTATTTGCAGAGCAATTTCCCTGTGCTCGAGCTGTGTCTCTACAGAGGCTCTGATCTGCAAATAATGTATCCATGAGCGAATGCTACCGTTCATGTAAAGCCTGGTCCTGCTATTCATAGGCAAGATTCCTCTTGCGCATTCTTTTGCGATGCCATTGCTAACCATTTCCTTGTACAGGTGTTCAGACTCTTCGAACAACTGCGAAATGCGTCGCCTGTAGAACGCTACTTGTTCTTGCGGAACATCGTCGATAGAGTTCTGGCGATTCTTGTGATCTTGTCTCCGAAGACTCGGAATTGACGCAGAACCCAAAGACCCAACATCAGAGTACCGTTGCGAAAATTCTTGAAATGCGAAGGATCTATGCCTAAGCACTTGAGCTGAGATCGCCCTAGTTGTATTGATCTCTACTACCATGTTCGCCATTTCGAACGGCGACCAATGCTTGTGCTTGATCAGATAACGAATCAACTTGACGTAGTTTTCGTTTGACTGACCTGCAGGATTGCTTACTCTTGCGCAGTAAACAATCGTCTTTTCAGCATCTGGGGTTACAGAGACAAGTTTGCAACTAGAAGAGGGGCTCAACAGTTTGATCCATCTCACTCATTTTATCGAGTTCGAAGGATTTGTACCATTTTGGATAATCAAGTTTCTTTAACTGAGGCTTAGGTGCAGGCCAGTAGTTAGATGCTTTGCAATCTTTTAAAGCTTCTAATGCTGCGCGATTCTTGAGCTTAGCCTCTTCAAGCATGAAGTCAGGCACTTCGAACATATCTACGGTGTATGGCGCATTGCGCTCAACAGCAACAAAAACAAATCGCGCTGGTTTACCGTAAACAGCCTCTGCAGCAGAGGCATACCAACCCGCCTGGAAGTCATAGCCGAGATCGACAAGTTTGCTTTGGAATTTATCTACCTTTACGGTGTCAGTCGTTTTCAGATCAACGACTAGAACTTCGTCTTCTGTGACAATGACTCTGTCAAGCCTTGCTTTGCACCTGATGTCGTCATAGTCCCAGTAGATAGAGACCTCATTAAATTTCCTATAATCCTTTTGCTTAGGGTTAAACCAGTCAAGCTCTTGCAACCGTTCTGACATACCCATAACACAGTCCCACTGCCTGTATTGACCGTCATTGGCAAGAATTGTCTTTTTCTTGTTTTGCTCTTTCCATTCACGCCCCTCTTTACTCGAAAGCTTGATGGATTCTGGCTTTTTTATAAAAGACGCCTCAAATGTTTTCGTGCCTTCTAAAACTTTGCAGTGAGTCGCGGTGCCGATCGTCATGACCGGTGACGGTATAAAACGCCGTGTTTTCGCAGCCAAATAATGAGCAGGGCTGCTAAGAATATGCTTGAGAGACGACTGATTTTCACCCAGTTGACGACGGTAGTCCGCATCCGCCTGAAAATAGCAAACCTCAGCATTAGATATCATTGGTCCATAACCCTGTCAATACAGTCTATCCGTGCTTCTTTTGCACCAATGTCACTTATACGTATTTGGATGTAACTTTCGGATTCTTTCGCTTTTGTAAAATCGATTGACGCAGACTGAATGATGTTTGCGCGATCATCAGACCAAATGATTTTATTGCCTGTATCGAATATCGCGCCCATATAGTTATCGACATCGCCTCTTGCCGCACCAGCACACGAGATATGCACCGCAATCGGAGTGTCGATAGGCGGCAGAGTCCACTGCTCTTTCATTTGCTTAGCCACTTCCTTTCGCCAGAGCTGGTAATTCTTTGGCATGAACGTGCCGTTTCGCGTGACTCTAGGTCTCGCTTTTGACATCAATTTTATTTTTATAAATATTGTCGGGTACTTCGACATTAGTCTGGACACCTGTGCGAATAGTCAGTATCGAGCTCTTTCCATGGATCTACTTTGTCGTAGCCATTTTCACCTTTCCATGCTCCTGAATCTGCTATTGCAATTTGAAGTAAAATTAAATAGCCAATAAGATCCTGCACGACATCTTCATCCTTTTCGACTAAGCCCTCTGCTCTTTGTATTCTGCTGATCTTGTCGTCTATGCGAACCAAGATCTGCTCTACAGTAGATGATTTGCTGAAAACTCTGACTGGAGAAAGAGCGCTATCGCCATACTTGGCATTTTTAGCCAGCAGTAGATCCTTAATAGAATCACATGCAGCGGCGATTTTGAATTTAGAGTCAGTCATCAAGAAGAAAGCTCCTTGATGGATCGTCGGTCGTAGACGGAAATAGTGTTACCTGTTTGCTCGAGCTTGACCATGCAAGAAGTCTTGCTGCTTTTTACTACAACGCCTTTTGACCATCCAGCACCTCGAAATATCGATACTTTTGTGCCTCTTCTAAAAATCGGAATCGGATGGGGAGGTTGATTCATCCAAGCAGCACTATCTAACGCTTTTTTCTTTTCCATGTAAATAGAGTTTTTAGATGTGTTTACCATGCTTACCCATTTCCTGAGTGAAATGATGTGGAATCTGTGCTCCTAAGACAGAAGCCCAACTAATGATTTTAGGGACGTTCTGATTGTTTTCACCAGGAGACAAAACCCAGTGGTCTTTACACTCATTATATCTAACAATTTTTTCTGATACCATTTCGCCAAGTACTTCTTCTACGATTTTTTCTAAGCGTGTTTTGTCTTCAGAGTCATCGTCTAACCGCAAATCATCAACAGGACAGTGTGGCACGAGTGTATTTACGACTTCGCTAAATTGCACAGCCCCTCTGCGCATCAAAACTGAAATGATAAATGGTCGCACATTTGCATGTGTGATAGGCGGTAAGTCGTCGATGAAAACTCCAATCGCACCACACACGTATTCGTCTGGATCTAGATAATCCATAAAAAAAAGGGTAGAGATTTCTCCCTACCCATCTTGCCAATTTTAAGTCAAAAAGGATCTACACTTGATGTTGCAGAGTCTTTTTGCTTGTAAGGCTGATTGTACCGAGCGTCCTTGACATCAAGGTAGGTACGACCGTTGTACTCACGCTGCACGAGCTGACCTGTGACGCTCACAAAGTCGCCGCGTTCGAGGCGATCAACAGCAAACTCGGCTTGCTTGCCAGTAACTTGCACTTTGTAAAACTGCCCAGGCTTGTCTTCACCTTTGTGGTAGAAATACTCGGTGTCACGCATGCTGAACTCAGCAATCTTGTAGTTGTTGCCAAGCTCTTTGAGAGTTACAGCAGGTTTGCCTTGTTGGCAAACAACAGTGCCGGAAAGAGTTGCTTGTGCCATTGGGTGGGGTCCCTTCAATACATTTCAGTTTATCTGTCCATACTGTTTTTCATTTTTCTCAAAGTGCAATCAATTGATTTAGCAACTTTGTTTCTATCCATGCCTAGCTCTTGTGCGACCTGCTGAATAGGCTTGTTTGTGCAATGAACTGCGTAGACAAGCTTACGGTTCAGGTCGTCAATACTTGCTAAGTCAAAAAGATCTTCGACGTTGTCCATTGCCTCCAACGGTTTTGTAACTAAGGCCGTGTCGGCCCTTGCTAGCTCCTTACCGTCTTCATCTGAATAGTCAAGAGTGCAGAAGCCACCTAAGGCCCTGTAAGCATGCACTGTGCATTGACGTCTAACATCTGTCATTTCTGACATCTTCTTTCTGTATTCAGGCTCATCCATCTTAATAATGTCTCTATGGTAGGTCTCTGGGACATGGATCATAGAAGAAAGCTTGTATAAATGCCGCTGCACGAATTGACGAACCCACATATGTGCATATGTGCTGAATTTGTAACCGAGCTTGTAGTCAAACTTCTCAGCCGCTCTTGTCAAACCGAAAACACCAGCCTGCAGAAGATCGATGGTATGGTCATCACCGAACTTGAATTTCTTGCGGCCCCCGATAGCTTTGCGCACAATGCCTGGGATTAGCTTCAAATTATGGCGCACAAGCTTTTCGATAGCTTTTTTGCCAGCACGGCTATCAAGCCCCTTCTCATGGATGACTTTAGATAGCCTGATGACTTCCGAATCCGGCAAGACTTGATAGCGACCTGCTTTGTCAAGCCAAAATGTCAGAGTGTCGTCCTTCGAAGTCATAGTTCGTTTGCTGACGTCTAACAATAGAAGCAAACAAAGAGACGTCAACCTACTTCATTTTCTTAAAAGATATCGACCACCTGTCCGTTAAAACAGGCGGCCAAATCTTTAGCGATTGTGTCAATACGACTCTTGAAATTTGGCGTTTTCAGCCTCAACCCAAGACTTGTCTTTTGTTCCAAGAGTCTTAATGCCGACCTCATAATCGCCAGAGACTCTTTTGGTGTAATAGTCGACTGCCTCTTCGCAAAGACCTTTAGCTGCAGCAGCCTTTCTGAAATCGCCCTCAAGGGTCTTTGGGGTCTTAGAAGCCTTAGTAGTGTCAACAGCGACTACAGGCTTCTTGGAGGCGCTGCTAGGGGCCTCTGAGCTCGATGCTTCGCCATAACCGCTCTCTAGTGGCATTTTCGCCCAAAGCTCATGAGCTAGGCCAAATTGCATCGCTGCGACCAAGCAAGCTCCTCTGCGCTGAGTGTCAGTTACGTCTCTTGCAGTGATTTTGTCGTAGCTGATTGCATTGTTGCGATGATCCATGATCGCTTGCGGAACTTCTGGCGTAGCAAAACCAGAAATGTGCCGATACCGCATCAGCAAGTAGCCGCCTACCGGTGCTTTGTGCACCAGATCACCATCTGCGTTAAAGACTGTCTCGCAAAACCATCCAGGAGCATTCTTCCGGAGCAAATTCATTGTGCGGCTCCAATTGATGTAGCTCGCTGTGAACCGTCCAGAGCCAATGTTCTCAACAAGCTCCTTGGTTGCAACGCCACTCAAGTCAGGGATTGTGACTGAGTCAGTCATTTTTTGTTGGATCGTCTTTTCTCCAAGCTATCGAGCCTTCTGCGCTCTTGCCTGCAAATCATGGCGATGTCAGTTCTAGAAATCAGTCCGCCTAGTAACTCGTAGATGTCCTCCCGGTGCATCTTGAGCAGGAAATGGAGCTTGATGACAACACGGCCAAATTCGTGCTTGACGGTCTTAAAGCGCTGTCGCTTCTTGTCTTTTCTGGGTTTTTCCTTTGCTCGCTGCGCTTTTTGCTTGGCAGTGGCTTTGGCGTTCAGCTCGGCTTTGTGCTCCCGGTAATACCGGCGACAGTAGCGGCGTTTTGACTCCTGTGCATTTTGCCAAGCCTCTTCTGTCGCGTACCGAGATCTGCTTTTCGGTTGCGGTTTTTTCTTCTCGCGCACGCGCTTTTTATTTTTATTAATCCAATATTATCCAATCTTCTTAAGAATCTTATATATATATCTAAAGATGGGGTTACCTCAGGTACACCCCAAAGGTTACCTCAGGTACACCCTAGGGTTTACCTCAGGTAACCCCAAAGGTGACCTCAGGTGCACTTACCTCAGGTAACCTTTACCTCAGGTAAACCGTTACCGAAAGCGAAACCTTTCATAAACTGGGATGACGGCGCTTGACACAGCCGCTACTTTCCGTTGGTTGACGGCGAGAAATGCCCAGAACACCCAAATCACAAGGGGGTCCCTTGAAGGCCGTTGAGCAGGATTTTGACTACCAAGGCGGCTGGGTCAGGGTGCCCACCAGGGAAATCGCTTTTAATCACGACCTTTCAAGGCAAACCAAAGAGCTGTGGATTTGGCTTGCTTCCGTCAAGCCTTTGAGCACCCGCTACACCTGGAAAGATTGCGAGTCATGCCTGCGTATTGCCCCGCGTCACCGTACAAGATGCCTTGGTCAGTTGGTGGCACTTGGTTTTATAGAGCTCAAATTTCGAGAAACGGGTGTCATCGTCGTGATGAAAGACCCTTACAAGGCATACGAAAGAAACCTGAAGGAAAACGATGATATCGAAGCCATTGTTACTGAAAAAGACCTTGACTCTGAGCCTCTGATCACAATAAAACCGAATACAGAGCCTAGCTTAACGAAACGAAACACAAAACCTAAGGAAACTGCTGCAAAGTCATCTATGACAGCCGGGACTGATCAAGATAAAGCCGCGTTCCAGGAGGCATGGAACAAGTACAAGCCAGAGTCCTACAAGGGGCTGTACAACATCAGCGGCAAACGTTGGGAATCTTTGTTTAGGCACATGCAGAATCTCGGCCATGACACCAAGGACATTGACGGCTTTATCAAAGCAGTGTGCGAAGGTATCCCAAAAAGTGAGCTTTGGGGCAAAAAGCAAGAATCCCGTTATAGGGGTTTTGATAATTTATTTGGTACTGGAAACGTGGAGGCTGTTAAGTATAGGAATGTAACTGAATGCTATGAGCTAGGTATTTCTGGAGAAAAACTTGTTCGCAACGTTGCTGAGGCAGAAACGCATACATATGATCCAGTCTTTGAAAGTTTGACCTATAGACTGAATAGTGCAAAAAACAGGGGCGACACAGAGAAGATAGAAACACTCCAGAAACAACTAGATCAGCACATTCAGTTAACACAAGCAGCAGTAACTCAAAATGCAGAATCATGATCAACTTCCCTATTACATAAAAAAGGCTGTCGATCTTGACCTTCTTGGTTTACAAAACGGCAAAATTAATTCAATCAATGACACCGCCATCAAGTCAGTGATGGGCACGGTTCGGATTGTTGAGAAGTTGCAGCCATCGACTATTGCTGATCGGGATGAAACGATAACACAAGAATCGATCGTCCTGTCGAGAGTTTTAACAAGTTCTACAGGTTTAGCCAGAGACCTTTGGTCGGACATGCGTACTGCCTTTGGCGTTGGCCATGGACAAGAGTTGCCACGCAGCCTTTGGTCTATGCCTGTCCTGCAGGTCATTGGCAAGGAGATCGACCTGACCTTTATTGGCGAGCGAACCGGCAAGATCATCTCGCCAAGCAGCCTAATCACAAGCTACGAAAACCTGCCTAGGGCAGAGCTTGAGGTGCCTTTCTCTGATTTCTGCACGACTGTATCAGAACTGTCTTCGCCGCAGATCATGGACGCTTTCGGCGATGCTGAGTCTGAGTGGAGCACCGCGCTAGATATTTTGAAGCAAAAGAGAGTGCTGTCTCTTTTCAAAGAAACTCTTTACCAAGCTTCTCAGTTTCTCAAAACAGACCCAAACCTAGAAACTGCGCATGAGTTTATGCATAGGCGTGTGATGGAGGGCATTGGTATGCTCTCTGGGTCAATCGGCAACCAGTGTCAAGTTGTAAGCCTAGAGGAGGCCATTGGCGGCGATCCTGGTGGAGGGCGAGTTAATTGGAACGATTACATCATCAATGCAAAAAACCAAGACAAGCCCATTTCTACTGGTGTAGATGCTTTTGACCTCGATATTGAAGGAGGCGTCACGCCACCTCGACCAGGCATGCCTAGAGCAGGTCGTTTGATGGTAATAGGAGCTCGTACAGGCGTAGGTAAGACAGCGCTTGGCGTGCATGTTGGCGCTTCATTGGCAGCAGATGGTTTGAAGGTCGGCTTTGTCTCTGCTGAACTAGACAGTCGAGCTATAGAGGCAAGAATCATTGCAAATTTGTCAAAAAAA
>Ga0213860_10000254_pt1 | contig 21003 bp, 16 predicted proteins | sample PICome_3_FD_160118 | JGI IMG/M metagenome (GOLD analysis project Ga0213860, IMG submission 160118) | Coastal seawater microbial communities near Pivers Island, North Carolina, United States - PICO550 | ecosystem: Environmental > Aquatic > Marine > Coastal | place: USA: North Carolina...
CATTCATTTTTTTGCATTTCACTAATAATCATATTATTTTTCGAATGTAAAACTAATCTATCTTTGTTTTCATCTTCAGCATATATAACTGCTTTTTTTTCGTTATATTTTTTATCATTTAAAATGGTATAACCTATGATTTTTGCAGTTCCACTGTCCTTGGGTGATAAGTTTTTAGGCTTATCATTTAATTTAGCATCTTCTGTGACATCTTTGAAAGAAAAATCTTCTATGAATTTCCCGGACCATAGAGCAAACGATTGTTTTGTCATGACTCCGGATACTCCTGTTATCAAACCAATTTTAGATTTATCACTTCTTAATTTTTCAACTAGTTTTACAGTAGATGCTAAAACATAATGATTTAATGGTCCCCCAGCAAACGACATGCCCCCAGTAATTGTTAGTTTTTTTGAGAGCTTTAAATTAAGAAAATCTGCAAACATTTCAACAGCAACTGGAAAGCAGCTATATAAGTCGAATAAATTAATTTCTCTATCTAATTTATCTATTTTATCTTTAATAAAATTTGCAGCTAATAGCATACCAATTGGGTTTATTAATTTTGGTCTCTTAATTAATGGGATCATATGATTGTTTTCTGATGATGCAAGAGGGTAAATCCTTTTGGATTCATCGATATTAAGTAAATCCGCTATTTTTTTATTGCAAATAATTACTGCAGAAGCTTGATTGATATTCCATGAAGTGCAATGGAGCTTGTTATATGGATATGCTTGTTGTTTATTTTTTTCAGATATATTTATAATCTCTTCTGCGGAAAATTTTTTATCTGACCAAGCATCAATATTAGAGTATGCAACCTCTGAGAACCCTTCATATAATTTTGCTATAGCAATATTGTGTTCATCTAAAGAAAGCTTTTTATTAAATCTATAAGCGCTTTCAAGTATTGCATAATAACCTACTGCCATTTGTGTTAATTCATCAACTTCTTCTTTTAAATTCAGATCAGAGATTGCTTTAACGTATGAATATGGGTTTTGTTCTAGTTTAATTTCCTTATATTCTCTATCTTCGCGATATGCTTGCACCATTTTATATCTAGATTCACCTCCAACAATCAATGACGCCTCAATCGATCCATTGTGAATATTTTTAATGGCTTCATTGATAAGATTTTGTTGCAGAACACCAATTTTAGTTATATAAGTTTTTGGCTTTTTAACAAAGTTATTATTAATTGCAATCCATGAACCTGGATCTCTATATTTCCAGTATCCCTTTGGAATTCTTATTTCATCAATATACTTTGTAATATCTTTATTAGAATCATTAACTGCAATTTTGACAGCCTTATCCATTAATATAAGTGCTTCATCTAAATCATCAAAGGTACCTTTTTGTTGAATGCTTCCAACACCAACTACAACGGGGGCATTATCCATGTTAGTTTTTTTTAGCTTCACCCCAAGAATTAAACCCTATAAATTTCGGAGTACTTGGTAAATACATTTGCTCAAAGGTTAAATCAAATCCAGCAGAATTTATTAGGGAAGGAATATCTCTATTTAAGTTGCAGCCACCAAATAACTTATTCCATAAAGGGTTAATTTTATTTTGCCATTTAATGACCTTTTTATCTGGAGCTATACCATGTTCTGAAAAAAGTATTTTTCCATCTGGTTTTAAGACTCTTTTAATTTCTGATAAGGCTATTTCTGGTTCTTTGATAGTGCACAAAGTATAGGTTAGAACAATAGTATCTATAGATTCATCATTAAGCTCTATATTCTCAGCAATTCCTGATAAAAAATTTATTTCAATATTATTTTCATTTGCTTTATTTTTAGCCATCATATTTAAATCATCTGAAGGCTCTATGGCAATTAAACTATCTACTTTGTTTTTATCGTAAAAAGGAATATTTAGGCCAGACCCAATACCTATCTCTAGAATGTTCCCGCTAGCCCTAGGGATTATCTTTTTTCTTTGATAGGTGATTGGTTTTGTACCACAACAACAATTTAAAATACTAGGTAGAACATTTTTTTCATAAAAACTCTTTATCACTCTAATTCTTCATTTAATGGCATAGCTGCAGTGTTAAATCCTGCATCGACATAAGTAATTTCACCTGTAATGCCACTTGCTAAATCAGAACATAAAAAAGCAGCGACATTACCAACTTCTTCTTGAGTAACAGTTCTACCAAGAGGAGCTCTATTTGAATGTTGTGAGAGCATTTTTCTAAAATTTTTAACACCAGATGCGGCCAGAGTTTTAATTGGACCTGCAGAAATAGCATTAACTCTGTAACCATACTTTCCAAGAGAGGCTGCTAAAAATCTAGTATTAGCTTCAAGACTTGCCTTTGCTAAGCCCATAACATTATAGTTTGGCATGGTTTGCATTGCCCCTAAATAGGATAGGGTAAGCAAGGCTGAGTTTTCATTCAAAATATCCTTATAGGCTTTAGCTAAAGCTGTAAAACTGTACGAACTTATATCATGAGCAATCTGAAAGCCCTCTCTGGTGGTAACATCTACAAAATCTCCAACCAACTGATCGGATGGAGCAAAACCAATAGAATGAACAAAACCATCAAATGTTCCCCATTTCTTTGCTATTAAATCTTTCGATTTATCAATTGATGCATCCGAAGCGACATCACACTCAATTAATACTTGAGAGCCCAATTCCTCTGCGATTGGCTGAACATTTTTTAAAAGCCTTTCATTTTGATATGCAAAGGCAAGCTCAGCTCCCTCACGTTGCATAGCTTTTGCAATACCGGCAGCAATTGAATATTTATTTGCTAGTCCTGTAATTAATATTTTTTTGTTATTAAGAAAGCCCATTAGTTTAATTTCCTTGAATTTTAGAGAATTTAGTATATCAATATATAAAAGTGATAAAAAGCATGAATAATTAATGCTTTTTACCGTTTATATACCTAATTTAAATATATATAAAAAATAGTAATTTTTGTGGCTTTTTTGTCAAAAAGCTGTAACATTAAAGCTATTCATGCAGTAATTCAGTGTATTTTTGCACTTTATTACTGTGAACTATAATTATAGTAAGGGGAATATATGTTTAATAACAAATACTTATTAGCCGCTCTTTTCTTGACTGTAGGTTTATTTAATGTAGATCTAGTTGCTCAAGATGAGTCTGCGGATGATGTCGAAGAAGTAATTGTTACTGGTACACGTCTTAAAGCTGATGGTTTTGAAGCAGTAAGTCCTGTAACAGTAGTGACTACTGAAGAAATTGACAATTTTGGAGCTGTTAGAATTGAGGATGTTCTAAATACTTTTCCACAAATTGAAACTTCAGCGACAAACTTTGAGCCTGGTGGTGCCGATGGTACTGGTGGTATTGATTTAAGAGGTCTTGGTCAATCAAGAACTCTTGTGCTTCTTAATGGTAGAAGACTTCAGCCAGGTACTATTTGGTCAGAAACTCCAGATGTTGGTCAAATACCAGTTTCTTTATTAGAAAGGGTTGATGTTCTAACAGGTGGTGCTTCTGCTGTTTACGGTTCTGATGCGGTTGCTGGTGTTGTTAACTTTGTTACAAGAAGAGTAAATGGAGTTGAAATCTCATTATCTAAAGCTGGTTATATGCATGACAATGGTAATGCATATATGGAAGGACTAATGGATGCAAAAGGATTTGATTATCCTACTGGTAGATCTAAAGACGGTGAAACTGACAATTTTGAAATTGTGATGGGTACTGACTTTGCTGGCGGTAAAGGTAATGTTTCTATGTATCTAACAAGAAACAGTAACAAGGCTGTATATAACAGAGACAGAGTGTATGCTGCTTGCGGACTAAGTACTTCAGGTACTTCTTGTGGTGGTTCTGCTAATACACCTATACCTCATTTTGATATTTATCCAATTATTGAAATTGGTGCTGATCAACTTGCTGGATGGGCTGACGAAGATGGCGTAAATGATTACTCTGTTGGCGACACTGTTACAGTATACGAACAAGATTTTTGGTCAGTTCTTACTGCTGACGGATCTTTAATCCCAGATGATGGTTCAAGATATAACTATGCTGCAGTAGCTCAGTTAATGAACCCTTCAAAAAGAACATCTATGGGTGCTATTGGTGATTACCAAGTAAACGATACTACAACTATTTATGCTGAAGCTAACTTCAGTTCATTTAATCAGATCGGTGGTATTGCTGAATCAGGTACTTTCTTTAACGACGAATATCAGATTATGTTTGATAATGATCTACCTACTGATGAATGGAAACAATCTGTATTAGATACTTTTGTTGCAGGTGCTAACTATGGTTATGGAGGTGATTATGCTCCTACATACACAGGAACATTAGATACAGGTATTACAGGTGATGAGTACTGTCTGATTGATGCATATGATGAAGTTGAAGGAAGCCCTACAGAAGGTGACCCTATAGCTAAATCAACACAATGTGGACAATATGTTGGATGGGCTACATACATTGGTAAAAGAAATGTTGAAGGTGGACCAAGACAAGATCACATTAGCTCTGATGCATATAGATTTGTATTAGGTGTTAAAGGTGAGGTTGGATACAGAGACTGGGAATATGATGTTTCATACACTTATGGTAACTCTAGCTCAGCATCATTCTACCTAAATGATTTAAGTGCTCCTGCGTTGGTTAATGCTGTAGAAGTAGATCAAGCTGGTTATAACGTATTTGAATACCAAGGTGTAACTCCTGAAGAAGCAGCTGGTGTTGGAATTACTGGCGGTATGATTGGTACTAATGATCTTAAAACATTAATTGCTTTTGTTACTGGTACAACTCAGTATCAATTACCTAATGCAAGCAGCCCAATTGGGTTTGTAGCAGGTATTGAAAAAAGAGCTTATACATTTGATAGAACTCCAGATACAGCATATGCTGATGGCCTATTATTAGGTTTTGGTGGTTCTGTTGAAGCTATTAAGGGTACTATCAAAGTAGATGAATTCTATTTTGAATCAAACATTCCAGTTAATGATCAACTATTTGCTGACGTAGCATATAGAAGATCTGACTATGATGTTACAGGTACTAACAACACTTCAAGATTAAGTCTTACATATCTTTTAAATGATAATGTTAAGTTCAGAGTAGGCTTTAATGAAGCTGAAAGAGCGCCATCAATTGCATCATTATTTACTCCTGAAAGCCAAAGCTTATGGGAAGGTGACGATCCTTGTGCTGGTAATGATCCAGAATATACACAAGCACAATGTGCTCTTACAGGTATGACTGCTGCTCAATATGGTAATGTAACTAAGAGTCCAGCATCACAGTACTACAACAGAGGTGGTGGTAACCCAAATCTAGAATCTGAAAATGCTGAAACATTAACAGCGGGTGTTGTATTCTCATTGCCTGTTCTTAATGGTATCGATGCTTCTATTGATTATTGGGAGATTTCAGTTACTGACTCAATCTCATCTATTGATGAAGAAACAATTCTTGAGCTTTGTGCTACACAAGGTCAATATTGTGAAGAGATCAAGAGAAATGCAGCTGGTAGCTTATGGTTATCAGGCGGTTATGTTAACAACAAACTTCAAAATGTTGCTGAACAAGAGTGGGCTGGTGTAGATATATCAGCTGTTACATCCTTTGATGTATACGGTGGTACTTTATCAGTAAAAACTGTTGCTACTAACATGATGGATAAGTTAACAGCTTTAATTCCAGGTAATGCTACAGCTACATATGACTGTGTAGGTGTTTGGTCTAACAAATGTTTCCCTACTCCAGAGTGGAGAACAAGAACATCATTTGTTTATGATCAAGGTGCTAACTGGACAGTAGGCGCAACTATCAGAACTATGTCAGGAATAGACAATGGCTATCCTCAAGACACAATTGCTCAAGCAGCGATTGAAGATGGTTACAACTTACTTGATGTTAACGCTACATATGAAGTAAATGACAAAGTAACTCTAAGAGCTAACATTAACAACCTATTAGACGAAGAGCCACCAGTAGTTGGTGACGTTTTATCTAATGGTTATGGTAATACTATGGGTGGATTCTATGATTCACTAGGTATGTATTGGAACCTAACTGTTAACGTTAAACTCTAAGATAAACATATATATTAAGGCCGGTATTTATATCGGCCTTTTTTTTTGCAATGAAAAAGATAAGATTGATTCTTGCAGCTTACTTTACAAAATTAGCTGTTATATTTTTAAACCTTGTAATGAAGTTAAAAGCTAAAAAATGAATAAAATACTATTAAGTCTTTTAACAGTTTGTTTTTTATCTAACATTCATGCTGAATATAAAAATACTAATGGTAAAGCCATAAATAAATCATTTTCTGATTTACTTGAGTGGCGCTCAAATAGAACAAAACCTAATCTCTCAATTATTAAAACAGCTGATACATGGAAACAGATAAATAGTAACTCCATAAGTTATGGTGTATGGATAGGGCACTCAACTTTTTTATTAAATAATGGCAGTTTAGATATTTTAACTGATCCTATTTTCTCAAATAGGGCATCACCAATTTCTTTTGCTGGACCAAAAAGACTAATCCAACCTCCATTAGAAATTTCTAATTTGTTAAATGTGGATATTGTTGTAATCAGCCATAATCATTATGATCATCTAGATATTCCATCATTAAAAAAGATACAAAAAAAATTCCCAGATGTTATTTTTTTAGTTCCTGTTGGGGATAAATCCCTATTAAGTAAATATAACTTAAATAATATTTATGAGTTTAATTGGTGGGAGTCATACACACTTAAAGATACCACTTTTACTTTTGTTCCAACGCAACATTGGTCTGCTAGGGGTATATTTGATAGAAATGAAAGTTTATGGGGTGGATGGTATATTGCATCTAAAAAAATGAAACTTCTTCACGTTGGTGATACTGGTTACTCAAAAGATTTTATTAATATTAAAAATACTTTGGGAACTCCAGATTTTGCTTTCATTCCTATTGGTGCCTATGATCCTGAATGGTTTATGGGTGAGAGCCATGTTAACCCAGAGGATGCAGTAAAGATTATGGAAGATTTAGGTAATCCAACTAGTTTTGCTATGCACTGGGGCACATTTGTATTAACTTCGGAAGATACTATTGAGCCTATAGAGAGGCTAGAACAAATTACAAAATTAAAGAATATAACTAATTTCTATTCTCTTACCCCAGGAAGTATTTTTAATTTAAATAATTAGATTTACTATCTGTTTTACCTTGGTTAATATATTCAACTTTGTGGGGCTATAGCTCAGCTGGGAGAGCGCTTGACTGGCAGTCAAGAGGTCCGCGGTTCGATCCCGCGTAGCTCCACCATTTTTTCAATACTAAACTATTTACTATATTCAAATAAGTAAATTTTTTACATTCTAGATTAGTAAATAAGTTAAAATATTTGTAATGAAAATAATTGTTCCTAAAGAAATAAAAAATAATGAAAACAGGGTGGGGTTAACCCCAAATTCTGTAAAACAATTATACAAAGCTGGCCATGAAATATATGTTGAAAAAAATGCAGGTATTGGTATTGGCTATTCAAATAATGATTATGAATTATCTGGAGCATCAATCGTTGATAGCAGATCAGATTTATTTAAAAAAGGAGATCTAATTATTAAGGTTAAAGAACCAATGCCAGAGGAACTTGAATACCTTAATAGCTCACATACATTATTTACTTATCTTCATTTAGCAGCTGATATGACACAAGCCAACAAACTAGCTCAAACAGGAGTTAGAGCAATCGCATATGAAACAATAACCTCTGAATCTGGTAACTTGCCTTTACTTGCTCCTATGAGCACTATAGCAGGCCAAATAAGTATAATTGTCGGATCGTATTTTTTATTAAAACCAAACAATGGTTTGGGTGTTATGTTTGGAGATTTTATTGGTATTGATAAAAGAATTGTTACAGTAATTGGAGCTGGTGTGGCTGGCACTGAAGCTATAAAAAAAGCTTTAAAAAATAATGCTTATGTAAAAGTAATAGATTTATCTGAGGAAAGGTTAAATGAACTTAGAGGAGAGCTAGGTGAGGATAATATTGAATATAATATTTCTTCACATAAAAATATTATTGATGCTCTTTCTGTATCGGATTTGGTAATTGGTTCTGTATATGTGCTTGGCAAGGAAGCACCAAAGGTAATTACTAAGGACATGATAGCAGTCATGAAAGAGGGCAGTGTTATAGTTGATATATCTATTGATCAAGGTGGATGTATTGAGACGAGTAAACCAACTACCCATGATGACCCTGTGTTTATAAAAAAAGGAGTGGTTCATTACTGTGTTACTAATATGCCAGGCGCAGTACCATTGACCTCAACTCTTGCATTAAATCAGGCCACCTTGCCATATATTTTGAGACTTAGTGATGGTGTAGAAAAGGCTCTAGAAAATGATACACATTTTGCCGCAGGTTTGAGTATAGAAAATGGGAAAATAGTTCACCCGGCATTACAAAATAATTTCTAATAGATTTTAATCAGTTGTTTTCCAAAATTTTTACCTGATAAAACATTATTTAACGCTTGAGGAGCATTTTCTAACCCTTCGATAACAGTTTCTTTATATTTTATTGAACCATCCTCAACATGCTTCATGAGTAATTGGGTTATTTTCTCAAATTCATTCATCCATTCTCTTACAACGAAAAATCTATGTTCAGGCTTTGGATTTAAATTTCCAAATACATGGAAAGGAGTTTCCTCATTCATAATATCAGTTGAATTATATTTCGAAATGAAGCCACAAATAGGAACCCTTGACCCTTTATTAAGAAGTTTAGATACATGTCTAGATAACTCACCACCAACATTTTCAAAATAAATATCGATTCCATTATTACAATATTCATTTAACAATAATTTAATGTCATCTTTTTTATAATCTATACACTCATCAAAACCAAGAATATCTTTAACATATGATGCTTTTTCAGATCCACCAGCCACTCCTATCACTTTACATCCATAAATTTTTGCAAGTTGCCCTACAACACTTCCTACTGCTCCTGATGCAGCGGAAACAACAACCGTATCAGTTGGTTTAGGCTTGCCTACTCTATTTAATCCAAAGTATGCAGTTCTTCCAGGCATCCCTAAAGTTCCTAAAAATAAACTTATTGGTAAATTTGTTTCAGGAACTTTTATCAATGAAATCTCAGAATCTTTGCATTTTGTCAGGGATTGCCAGCCCATATGTACGCAAACCTTATCACCAACTTTAAATTTTTTTGATTTTGACTCTACAACCTCACCAACAGTCTCACCTGTCATAATTTCTCCAATTTGAACTGGTGGCGCATAAGATTTTCCTTCATTCATTCGCCCCCGCATGTATGGATCAATTGATAGATATTTATTCTTGATTATTATTTCATTATCTGAAATATCATCTATCTCCTCAGATACATATTCCCAGCAATCATTTGAAGGCATTCCATGAGGTCTACTTTTAAGTAAATGTTTAAAATTTGTGTATTTCATCTTTACAATAATTTAGTTAATTTTTGAAAATGTTTTCTACAGACAACTTTATAAACATCATTGCCTCCTAATTGAACCTGCTCACCACTTGTTTGAACTATTCCTTCCTCATTAAGCCTTATAACCATTGTGGCCTTTCTTGAGCATTCTGAACAAACAGTCTTAAGCTCGATAAGGTTATCAGCTAGCGCTAAGAGAGCAGCAGAGCCTTCAAATAACTCTCCTCTAAAATCTGTTCTAATTCCATAGCACATTACTGGTATGTTTAAGTTATCTGCTATTAAGCCTAGTTGCCCAACCTGTTTTTTAGATAGAAACTGTGATTCATCTATTAGTATGCAACTCAAATTTTTATATTCAACGGTATTTACGTAATCATAAAAATTAAACTTTGAATTAACTTCTATTGCTTTCGCATCAATACCAATCCTTGAGACAATCTTCCCCTCATTAAAAGAAATATTTTCTTTCGGTAAAAATAAGAGTGTTTCTAAATTATTTTCAAGATAGTTATGATTGGATTGGAGTAATGAGGTAGATTTACCTGCATTCATTGTTGAGTAAAAAAAATGTAGCTTTGCCATAATTAGAATATATTTATAATGATAGTGTATGAATGTATTTGAAGAAAGGGGTATAACACACTTGGATTTGCATGGTGTAAGACATCATGAAGTTGAGAGTGAAGTATTTGATTTTGTAATGCGTTATCAAAAACAGCTTCCATTGTTAATAATATGTGGAAATAGTAATTCAATGATTAAAATTGTTTCAAATACTTTAACTAAACATGCAATCGAGTTTTCTGCTCCAAGGTTTGGTATTATTAGAGTTGAGAGGATAAATTAATGCAGAACTTAGATATATTAAATTTAGATAATCAACTTACCTCTGAGGAAATATTAATCAGAGATACTGTAAGAGACTATGCAACTAATGAATTGATGCCCCGCATCCAAGATGCTAATAGAAATGAGTTTTTTGATAAGGAGATATATAAAGAACTTGGTGATCTTGGTTTGCTTGGCGCAACGATAGAAGGGTATGGCTGTCAGGGTATCGGTTATGTTGCATATGGTTTAATTACTCATGAAATTGAAAAAGTGGATTCAGGCTATAGATCTGCCTATAGCGTCCAGTCATCTTTAGCTATGTATGCAATTGAGCAGTTTGGTTCGGAGGAGCAAAAAAAAAGATTTTTGCCTAATATGGCAAAAGGAGAACTCATTGGATGTTTTGGATTAACTGAACCAGATGCTGGATCCGATCCATCATCTATGAAAACAAAATCAAAAACAGTTGATGGAGGTTATATCTTAAACGGATCTAAAACATGGATAACAAATTCACCAATTGCAGATGTATTAGTTATTTGGGCAAAGGATGAAGATGATATTCTTCGTGGCTATATTGTTGAAAGAGACTTCAAAGGATTAGCCACGCCAAAACTAGAAGGTAAATTTTCATTAAGAGCATCTGAAACAGGACAAATTTTCTTAGAAGATGTTTTTGTTCCAGAAGAAAATTTATTGCCAAATGTTCAAAGTTTTAGAGGCCCATTCTCATGTCTTAATATGGCTAGATATGGAATTGCCTGGGGTGCGCTAGGTGCTGCAGAGTTTTGTCTATCTACTGCACTTAATTATTCATTAGAAAGGGTTCAATTTAATAAACCTCTTGCTGCTAAACAATTGGTGCAAAAAAAATTAGTTGATATGCAATCTGAAATTGCAATAGGGCTTCAAGCATCACTAAAAGTTGGAAGAGAAATTGAAAAGGGCTCTTACACTCCTGAAATGATTTCATTAGTAAAGCGAAATAGTTGTGCTAAAGCTTTAGATATTGCTAGAAATGCAAGAGATATATTAGGTGGAAATGGTATTAGTGATGAATATCATGTTATTAGACATTGTATGAATTTAGAGGCTGTAAACACATATGAGGGTACTTCTGATATTCATACCCTCATACTTGGTAAAAATCTTACTGATATCGCAGCTTTTTAATTTTTAGTAGCGTACTTTTCTAAAAATGCCTCTTGTACTTCAAAGTGTTCTAGCACTGCTCTCTCACCATAAAACCCATGACCTTCATAAGCTTCAGTGTGATATACGTACTCTTTACCATACTTATCCATTTCACGCTTAAGTCTTCTGGCGTGCTCTATCGGAACTATATTGTCATTGGTTCCATGGCTTATTAGAACTGGCGCTGTAATTTTAGAGACATGTAGTAGGGGGGATATCTCTTGTATAAGCTTTTTACCTTCTTCACTTTGGTCGTCACCCCATTCAAGTCGCCCTTCATCTTCCCAAGTATTGAACCTAGAGGATCTTGAACCAAATTCACCTAGAAGGTCCCTCATATCAGCAACACCCACAAAATTGATTACACATTTGTATAGATTTGGAGTAAACACTGCTCCAGCCATGGCAGCATAACCACCATAACTTGCTCCAGCAATACAAACTTTATCACTATCAGCGTAACCGTTATCAATAGCCCATTTAACACCATCAGTTAGGTCATCTTGCATAGTTTTGCCCCATTGTCTATTGCCAGATACATAATGATTCCTTCCATATCCAGTTGAGCCTCTATAGTCAGGCTGAAGCACATTAAAACCTCTGCTAGCAAAAAATTGAACCCATCTGTCATAACCTATTGACTGTTTAACATTAGGACCACCATGCGGAAGGATAACAAAATAGTTGCCTCCAGCATCATAAGTTCTTGGTGATAAATATGCACCAATTTTTAAACCATCTCTTGCTTTGTATTCAACAAATTTTGCCTTAGAAAGTTTATTTCTATCTAACCAAGGCGATCTTTTGAATAATTCTGTTAAAGATCCTTTTTCCATATCTAAATAATAAAAATCACCTGGGTTATTGGATCCCCAGACGTTGATAACTGCTTTTTTCTTTGTAGAATCTCTAGTTACTATGCTTACATAATCATTTGGAAAAGTTGCTTCAAGTGTTTTGTATAATGCACCTGCTTCATCATCAAAGAATAATCGAGTTGGTTTACTGGTTGTATAATTAACAGATACTAATTCATTAGTAACTGGATCAATTGATGCACCACCTGATGCAGATCTGCATCCACCAGTGAAACCACCAACATCATATCTTGGATCCTCATATAGTTTTTCACCAAAAGTTTTAGTAGCTGGATCGTATAAATAAAGCGCATTAGTGTCATGTGCGTCTAATACTTCACCGTTTGGACCTATTTTTTGGCCTGAAACTAACCATAATCCATCTGATGTTACTGATAGAGGTACAAAATGAGGTTGCTGACATGTATATCTATAATGTTCAGACCATTCTTTTGATTCTTTATCGTAGGTATATAAAACTCTTTGAATACCAACATCAGTCATTAAAACAACTGGGTATCCCTCACTATCTTCTAAAGAACCATAAATAACTTCATAAGATGCGATATCAGGACCAAATGCCAGTAATTTCGGTGAGCCAGTTTTTACATTAAGCTTGTAATAATCGGAGACTCTTGAGCGCCTATCATTCCAATAAACATATACATGATCAGGATCATCCATATTCATATTATAGATATCAAAGCCTCTTAATCCTTCAGCACCAAATTTATAATCGAGAAGTTTCTTTCGTTCGGAGCCATCTAAATTAACAGCAAATATAGCATATGAATTTGCACTTCTGCCTTGTTGCTCAAATGGATCAGTTCTATATATAAATCTCTCGTCCGTGACCCATTTAAAATAACTAATACTTTCACCTGGTGAACCATCAGAAAGAATTCTGGTTTTCATGGTTTCGAGATCTAATAATGTTAAGCCAGTTCTGCGCATCTCTTCTTCTACATATTTATCTTTCTCCATTTCTATATCACAAACGTTATCTTTGGGAGTGGTTAAAATTGCAAGATATTTACCTGATGGTGAGATTGAAAACGAAGGGTCAGAAGAGTAACAGGATAAGTGTTTTAACTCTAGATCATATGCACCAACTTTAATTGCTGAAAAAGAAAATAATATTGTTAAAGTAAAAAAAAATTTTGTATAGAATTTCATAATTATAAGAATGTAATAATTTATTAATAGTTGCATATATTTATATGATATTTGCTCTTTTATGTCAAATATACTTGACACATAAGTATATCTACAATTTATATATATAAATAACAAAGTATTAATAAATCTATTGCATTTTTTTAATAATTTAACCAAAATAAGTAAGTAGTCTTAAATTAAGAGGGATATTTATGGATATATTAAAAAAATTTAGTGTTTACACAATTGCACTTTCACTTTCAGTTTTTGCATTAGCTGATAATCCTGGCGATGATGCTGTTGTTGAAGAACAAGTTGAAACCGCTGTTGAGGAAGTTGTAAATGATGATGCGCCGGCTCCAGTTACTCCGCCAGCTGATACTTCTGCTGATGATGATGTAACTGTTTTAGAAAAAGTTGTTGTTACTGGTTCAAGAATTAAAAGAGTACAACAAGAAGGTGCTTTACCATTATTAATTATTACTAAAGATGATATTGATAATGCTGGTTTTAGAAATGTAACAGAGGCATTGCAATCAATTCCATCTGTTAATCAATATACTCAAAATGAATCCATTACTAACGGATTTACTCCTAACGCTAATGAGCTAGATTTAAGAAATCTAGGCCCTGGAAGAGTTTTATTTTTAGTTAACGGAAGAAGAACCGCAGATTATCCTATCCCTTTTAATAATGCAGGTACTTTTGTTAACACGGGAACAATCCCATCAGGTTTAGTTGATAGAATAGAAGTCCTTTCTCAAGGAGCTTCTGCTATATATGGTTCTGATGCTATTTCTGGTGTTGTTAACATTATTACTGTTAAAGGAAAAGATTTTAGTGAGTTAGATGTAGATTATATTGAAATAGAGGCAGGTAAAAATGCTCAAACAAATTTAACTTTTACAACAGGTGGCTTTTTTGGAAGCTCAAGTTGGACATTTGGTGTTAATAGGTCTGAGGTTGATCCTATGTTCTATAGTGATCTAGATGGTTTTGATTCTTTCATGGATGATCCAGATCAAGAATCACTTTTATCACCTAGAAATGGTATGTATCTTAGAACTGGCGCAACTTATGACCAAAATGCTCCGGATGGTGGCCAGCAAGCTTACGGTGCTCCTTTTTTATATAGTTCTTCAGATTTTGGCGTTCCTTGTTCCACGCTTTCAAGTAGTTTTTTTGATTATAACTTCTCAGCAGAATTTAATGTCGAAGATGACTATATTTTTAATGGAAGTAATGTATGTGGTCATGATTATGGTGGATCAAAATATGGAGGAACTTCACCAACACTAATCAATGAAAGAGAAGATACGACTTTGATGGCAACGTTCAATCATACATTTGAAATGGGTATAAATTTTGAAGCAAGAGCTTATATATATGAAGACAAGGCTTATCTAAGAAGTGATGTTAACAGATATGTTTTCTTAGAAGATTTTTATGATCCATACAGAACAGCTGATGCTACAGATGACTCTTTAAATCCAAATACTCAAACTGATTATTTTTCACCACATGGTTATGATGGTTTAACACTTGATGCTGATGGAAATGTTGTTGCTTCCGGTCTTCCTGAGTCAGCTACCTTTGTTGATACTTTTTATAGAGAATTTTCAGCTCTAGATGCTCCATTAGCTGAGTCTAGAAGTGATTACGATGAAAAACTTGAAGATTATTTTATTGGAATTTCTGGAATTACTGAGTCTGGTTATGAATGGACTCTTGGTGTTAATAGAACTGAGTATGATCTAACTAACAGTGGAATGGAGTATACAACTGCAATGTGGGATTACTTTACAGGTGCCGGTGCAACTGCAACTAGTGACCCTAATGGTGCAGTAGCAGACGTTCAAGGCATTGCAGTTCCTATGGCCGATGCAGCAACAGGGCTTTTAACTGGTCTTGGAGCAACTCCTTGTGGATATGAAGCTTTAGTATTATCTAATGGTGTTGGTTATCATCCTTGTTTATTAATGGATCGACTTCTTGGTGAAGTTACTAACGACATGCATGCTTCATGGTTAGCTGATGATTCAGTAAGAGGTCAATCTGATCAAACAACTATTGATTTTACTTTAACAGGTGAATTTGAGCTAATGGGTAAATTTATTGGTTTTGCTTTTTCAGCTGATCATCAAAAGCAAAGCTATGATTTAACACCATCTGCAGGTAGATTAGATCCAAATATAGAATTCGTTCAAGGGTCTACCATTGATGGAGATGGTAAAAGAAATAGAGATTCAGTTGGTCTTGAATTTCAAATTCCAGTAACTAATAATTTAGAAGTTAATTTAGCCTCTAGATATGATAAATATGATGATGCTTCATCTAATGTTGGTTCAAGAAGAACGAGTATGGCAAGTTTTGCATATAGACCAAACACAAAACTTTTAATAAGAGGTTCTGGTTCACAAACATTTAGAGCCCCTGATATGAACTATCTATTCCAATCTCCTAGTTCAGGATTTATTGGTTTAACAGACTATGTTAGATGTTTTGATGGTGTTCAATCATATGTTGATAATGGTTTCTTTGATGATATTGGTAATGTAAATAATTGGAACTGTGGTTTCTTTGGAACATCTGCTAGAGCATTCTTAGAAGGAAATCCTGATCTTGAAGAAGAAAAGGGTGAGAATTATCAGCTTGGTCTTGTATGGGAGATTAACAATAACACTACTTTCTACCTTGATGCATATGAAGTTGAATTAAATGATGCTGTTTCAAGAGAAAGCTCATCTCAATTAATATTACTTGAGGGTGCATGTTTATATGGTGATGATTTCAAAGAATGGATGGTTGACTTTAATTTCCCTGATAGAGACTGTAATGAATTACTTGGTAAGATTGAAAGAGGGCCACAAATTGACCCATTTGGTCAGCCTTTTGATGGTGTTGGCTCGTTAACTTCAGTTTCTCCAGATTATATCAACCAATCATACCTAAATTATGTAGGTGTTGATTGGCAGATAAGGTATGACCTTGAAACTGAAAATAGAGGTGATTTTATTCTTAATATCTACTCATCAAATATATTAAAAAGCTCTAATAGAGTAGACAAGCTTTCTGAAGAAATAGATTCTTTAGATGCATATATATATGAACCAAGATCACAACAAAACATCAGTTTATCTTGGCTTTATCAAGATCTGGCTGTATCACTATTCTCTGACAGATTAGGTCATATGGAAATTTATCGAGGTCAAAAAACCAAACCTCATTTCACAACCAATCTAACTGTTAGATATGATTATTCTAGTGCTCTAGATTTCTATGTTGGTGTAAGAAATATAGAAGATAAAATGCCTCAACTTGATGCAGCTTATTCATGGCCTTTTTATAATCAAAACTACTTTAGTGCTATTGGTAGGTATATATCAACAGGATTTAATTACAGATTTTAATTCTGTTTTATTTTTGAAGGGTTCATTGTGAACCCTTCTTTTTTTAATAGTATATGAAAATTATATATATTTTTACGGTTATTCCGTCGATTTTATTTGCGCAAGAAATTGTTGAAACTACAATTAATACTCAGGTTGATGCAAATGTAGAGTCTTCTTCTATTCAGCAAGAAATTGATAAATTAGATGAAAGATCTAAAAAGCTTTACTTTGAGTATAAAGATACCCTTAATGAGTATAATTCTTTAAAGCGCTATGATGATCAGCTTTCTAACATTATTAATTCTCAGATTAAAGAGATAGAAAATATAAACAATCAAATAGAATCTCTCGATACTATTAATATTGACGTATTGCCACTTCTAGATAGCATGGTCAAATCTTTAGAAAAGTTTATTAGCTTTGATATTCCTTTTTTAATAGAAGAAAGACAAGCAAGAGTCAATGAGTTGAATGAATTATTATCTCGTGCAGACATATCAACATCTGAAAAATTTAGAAAAATTTTTGAGGCCTATCAAATAGAGGCTAATTTTGGAAGAACAATAGAAGCATATTCATCCTATATTGATATAAAAGGAGAGGCTAAAGCTGTTGAATTTTTCAGATTAGGTAGAATTGGATTGTTTTACAGAACTCTTGATGGAAATGACTCAGGGTACTGGAATTCTAATAACTCTAATTGGGAACATGTTGGCTCTAAATTAAGTGATAGTATAAAAAGTGCATTAGATGTTGCTAATAGGAAGACTCCTCCAAATTTTATAACACTACCAATTAAACCTATTAATTAAAATGAAATTTAACAATATAGCAATTACAGTCTTTATTAGTTTTTCAGCTTTTTTATTTGCTCAAGAAGAAGAGATTTCCATTGATGAGAAGAGAAATAATGAAATTAATCAGTTACTAGAATTAGTTAAAACAAATAAAGGGGTTAATGTTGCTGAAGATAAAAAACGTTTAGATATTTTTATCAATAAAGTATCTGAACGACAGGCTATGCTAAACGAGGCAAAAAATAAGCTTAATAAAGAAAAATCTAGAAATGAAAGGCTTGAAAAAGAGTTCGAAAGCAATGAAAAAATTCTTTCTGATTTGGAAGAGTCTCTACAAATTAAAATTGGTGTTCTTGGAGAGCTTTTTGGTGTTACAAGACAATATGCAGGAGAATTGCTAGCTGATACAGAAAATTCAGTAGTATTTTATGAATTTCCTGATAGAGAAGAAATCTTAAGGGATATCGGTTCTACTCAAGTCCATGATATTAATCAATTTGAAGAACTGTGGTTTGCTTATTTTGATGAAATAGTAGCAGGATCAGAATCTAAATTAATCACTGCTCCTATAATTAATCCAGATGGAGAAAGTTTTGAGGGTGAAATAACTCGTTATGGTTTATTTACGGCTTCTTATAAAAATAAATTTTTAAAACCGTCATCTGAACTTAAGGCGTTTCAATTATTGCCAAAACAACCTGAAAGGCAGTTTACTAAAAATTTCAAGAAATTTGCTTCAGCAGGTGAATATCATGATGTTTCAATAGATCCTACTAGGGGTTTTTTACTCTCTTTGTATCTAGATAAGCCAAGTTGGCTTCAGAGAATATCACAAGGAAGATTTGTTGGTTTTATTATTATTTTAATTGGTATTTCGGGATTAATTTTTGGCATATATAAAATTATAAATATAAGAAAAGAGGCTAATTATATTAATGATAGCCAGCAGATAGAAATTGATTTAAATAAAATTATCTCAAATGTTTCAAATATTGATGCTAAAGAAAATGCTATAGATGAGTTTATTATTTCTTATTCTGCAAGAGTAGAATGGGGAAATAATTGGCTTAAGTTTTTTGCAGCTGTAGCTCCATTACTTGGTCTGCTAGGGACTGTTATTGGAATGATAGAAACCTTCCAGGCAATAACACTGTTTGGAACAGGCGATCCAAAACAAATGGCTGGCGGTATTTCACAAGCATTAATTACAACTATGTTGGGGCTATTAGTTGCTGCACCAATACTCGGTATTTATACCTATCTATCTGAAAGAACATCATCAATGATTCAAGTCATAGAAGAAAAAGCTTCTTATGTACTTTCAAAGAGTTAGTTATGTTCTTAACTGAGTTAATAGCAAAAGGTGGGCCAGTCTTATACTTGTTATTTACATTAACTTTATTTATTTTATATATTGTTATTAATAAGTACTTTTTTATTCTTTCTGATCAAAAGCACTGGTACAAAAATAGATTTGAAGATTTTATTAATAATCATCCATCATCTCAATTTTCTAATAGTGATCTTGATAAGACTATAGTTTCTGAATTTAAAAGGATTTCATTTAATAATGTTAAATTTCTTGATGGGTTAATTGGTATGTGTCCTATGATTGGATTATTGGGTACTGTATATGGCATGATCGAAGTTTTTGAAGTTTTATCATTTTTAGGAACTGGCAATCCTAGAGCAATGTCTTCAGGTGTTGCAATGGCTACTATTCCAACTATGGCAGCAATGGTTATAACATTGTTTGGATTATTTTTTAGACAAGATATCCATCAACGACTAACTAAACTTAATAAAGATTTAAAAGATGATATTAAAAGTAGAGGTTATTCATATTGAGAAGAAAAAATAGATCATCCTCTGACGAAGGTGGCTTAGACTTAACACCAATGATGGATATTGTATTCATCATGTTAATATTTTTTATTGTTACAACATCTTTTGTTAAAGAAACGGGTGTTGATATTAATCGGCCTAATGCTGAAACAGCTGAAAGAGATGAGAAAGGAAATATCCTTGTAGCTATCACTCAAAATAATGAAATCTGGATAGATAAGAGAAGAGTTGATTTAAAGGCCGTTAGAGCAAATATTGAAAGATTAAAAATTGAATATCCTGGAGGTTCTGTAATTATTCAAGCAGACAAAGAAGCTAGATCAGGTTTATTAGTTGAAACAATGGATCAGATTAGACTGGCAGGTGTTCAAAATATATCTATTGCTGCTAAAAATGATAATTAAAATTGAAACTATTTATAAAATAGCCTTAACTCTATTTATTACATATTTCATTTTTATTATTATTCAATCTTTAATTTCTAATAATAATTCAGCTATAGATAAATCTAGAAGTCTTGGTTCTGTTGAATTCATAAGGATTAAGCAGGACGATTCTTTGCAACAAAGACAAAGAACAATACCAGATAAACCACCAACACCTAAAAGACCGCCAACCCCCAAGCTAGAAATTGATGTGACTAAACCACCACCAGTTAATAATTTGAATTTTGATATGCCAGATTTTTCTTTACCTCTAGATTTTTCAGGTGCTTTTTTGGGCCAAGTAGCTCAAGCTGGAATGGGAACTAGTCAACTTATACCTATTGTTAAAGTTGCTCCACGTTGCCCTAGAGAGTCGCAACTTAAAGGAATTGATGGTTCAGTTTTATTGGTATTAAATGTTACTGCAAATGGAAGAGTTGATAAAATATCAATAAGTAATTCTAATCCACCTAGATTGTTTGATGCTGAAGCTATTAAAGCAGTTAGGCGTTGGCAATTTAAACCTAAAACAATTGATGGAGTTCCTGTAGATCAAAAAGGTGAATTACTTGTGGAGTTTACTTGTAGTGTTTAAATTTATTTTTTTATTAATATTTCTCTATTTACCAATTAATGCATCCGATGACGCTATTTCAACATTTACATATAATTTATTAAAACGTGTAAATGATCATATTGATGATAATGATTTTGTCTCAGCTAAAAGAGAATTAGATACAATTTCTATAAAATATTTTCAAAGTAAAGAGTCATATGAGCGGGCACTCATAAATCAGTTGTATGGTAATTACTATGCAATTCAAGGCAATCTTACAGAAGCTGCTAAATATTATGAGCTATCACTTGCATTTAAAAAAATGCCCTTTATTACAGGCTTGCAAGTACGAAAAAATCTAGCTCAATGTTATTTTCAATTAACTGAGTATGAAAAGGTGATATCACTTTTAGAGGAGTATAAAGAGATTGCAAATAAAAGAGGTCAATTATTTGCTCCTACGGATATG
>Ga0213860_10000256_pt1 | contig 20895 bp, 27 predicted proteins | sample PICome_3_FD_160118 | JGI IMG/M metagenome (GOLD analysis project Ga0213860, IMG submission 160118) | Coastal seawater microbial communities near Pivers Island, North Carolina, United States - PICO550 | ecosystem: Environmental > Aquatic > Marine > Coastal | place: USA: North Carolina...
TTTAGGAGTTCCTCGTAGAGTTGTTTCCCTAATGTGGAATCAGAGAAGTGTAGATACATTCTTAGGATTGCCATTTAACATTGCTTCTTATGGTATGTTACTTTCTTTAATCGCTGAAGAAGTTGGTATGTTACCAGGGGTATTAATAGGAAACTTAGGTGATACTCACTTATACTTAAATCACTTAGAACAAGCGAAAGAACAAATTAGTAGAGAACCATTTGAACATCTACCAAAATTAAAATTAAATAATGTTGAACTATTGGATGGTGAATTTGATTATGAAATTTTACACTATCATTCACATCCTACAATTAAAGCACCACTAAGTAATTAATATGGAACATATTAGATTATATGAGTTAAAAATTAAAGAACTCGAAAAGGAAAATTTAGAATTAAGACAACAACTTGAAAAACAAGAGTTGATTAAAGAAGGATATAAAGAAGAAATATCCAAATGGAATCGAAAGTATAAAGAATTAAAAAATCAACTTACAAAATGATTTCTAATACTATAAAACAAATTACTGAAATGATTTTAGAATTAAAAACTAAAAAAGAAATTACAGTAGAAGATAAAAAGACAATACAAAAATTACAACAATTATTAGACGAATATTATGATTAGAACGGCAGAATGTGTATCACCGATGCACCCAGATAAGATGTGTGATAGAATATCAGACACACTATTAGATTTACATTTAAGACACGACCCATACTCACGAGTGGCAATTGAAACTGCAGGTGGTAATGGTTTAGTTTATGTAACTGGTGAAGTAACATCTGAATACAAAGTTACACAAGAAGAAATTGAGAATGTGGTAAGAGAAGTTACTACTGATGAAAACATCGCGGTAATTATTAACCTTAATCAACAATCACCTGAAATTGCTCAAGGAGTTGATGAAGGTGGTGCTGGTGACCAAGGAATTATGACTGGTTATGCTTGTAGAGAAAACGAACAACTATTACCACAAGAATATTTCCTTGCAAGAGAACTCAACAAATTCATTTTTGATAAGTTTCCTTTTGATGGTAAAACTCAAGTAACAATGAATGGTAATTCTTTACGAGTGGTTGCATCATTTCAGAATGCACCAACAACTGAATTATACCAATTAGTAACAGAGTTCTTTAAAAACTATCCACAATATGGATTAGAACAAATCCATTGTAACCCAGCAGGTCAATGGAACATTGGTGGATTTACTGCTGATGCAGGATTAACAGGTAGAAAACTTGCAGTAGATAATTACGGTCCTCGTATTCCAATCGGTGGGGGTGCATTTAGTGGAAAAGATTCTACTAAAGTTGATAGAAGTGCTGCATATATGGCACGAAGAATTGCAGTAGATATTCTAGAACAAAGACCAGAAGCAAAAGAAGTATTTGTTCAACTTGCTTATGCAATTGGTTATGACCAACCTTTACAAGCAAGTGCTCTTGTTGATGGACAACACGAGTTTGTTAAAGGATATGATTTATCACCAAATGGAATTATAGATTTTCTAAAATTAAGATTACCACAATTCGCTAAAACTGCAGAGTTTGGACATATGGGTAATGGGTTTACTTGGAAGTAAATAAATGAACGAAAGAGAATTTGCAATGGCCGATGCAGTTCTATCTCATGCAGAACTTGTATCAAATAATAAAATAGAATCATCAGATAAAATAACTAAACATACAAGTATTTGGTTTTATCTTTTACCTGAGTGGTCTAATTTTTTCCCACCGTTTAATATTGCAAGATTATCTTCTGTTGTTAAAAATAGTGGATATGATTCTCGATGTTTTGATTTAAATATAGAATCATATTCTGTACTTGAACCAAAAATAAAATCAAAAGAAATTGAATATGACCCATGGGACGGTTCTCGATTTAGTAAATGGACATCTGAGATATCTTACTATGATGATATACATCCTCATTTAGAAAAATTATATCTAACACATATAGAACGGATAAAAAAAGAATCTCCAACTGTAATTGGATTTACTTTGTATTTTTGTAATACACTTCCTATTTTATGGTTTATTAAAAAACTAAAATCAGAATTACCAAGTATTAAAATTATTATAGGTGGTCCTGGTATACATTCAATAAATACTAAAATAGAAGAAGGAATATTTCATTCTAATGGTGTTAAGTTGGTTGATTATGTTGTGATAGGAGAGGCCGAAAAACTCATTTTAAATGTATTGGCTGATATTGAAGAAAATAAAACACAGGATGATATTCAAATACTAACACAACCCATAACAGAACGATTGGATATAAATAATCAACCCCTTCCAAACTATGATGATTTAGATTTAAATCTATATAGAGTACCAAATGGGATTGTTACTGAATTTAGTAGAGGTTGTGTTGCTAAATGTACATTTTGTGAAGAGACTCATTTTTGGAAATACAGACAACGTAGTAGCGATTCATTGGTACATGAGATTGAAGAACTAAATCAAAAAAGAGGAGTAAGTGTTGTTTGGTTTTTAGATAGTCTCATAAATGGAAATTTAAAAGCATTAGAAAGCTTTTGTAAAAAAATAATTGAAAAAAATCTTAAAATAAAATGGACAGGATATTCAAGATGTGATAATCGAATGGATAAATTGTATTATGAAACTTTAAAATCTGCCGGATGTTTTATGTTAAACTATGGTGCAGAAAGTGGAAGTGATAAAGTTTTGGAAGATATGGATAAGCGTGTTACTGTATCTGATATGGAACAGAATTTCAAAGATAGTAAAGAAGTAGGAATTGGTGTTTATACAAATTGGATTGTGGGATTTCCTACTGAAACAATAAAAGATTTTGCAGATACTTTAACTTTTATATGGAGAAATAGAAATGTGTTGGATGTTATTGTAACTTCAAATGGATTTGTATTATCACCACCCACAATAACCGGTCAGAATTTTGGTAGATTTAATTTATCTCACTATTACTATGAAAATCAATGGTGTAATTCTGATTTTACTTTAACAAAATTTCATTTACTTGAACGAGTAAAACTTTTTCCAATATTTTGTGAGCAGTTATTAACTAATCATAAAATATCTATACCAGTTAGGCCAAATTTAAGTTTAAATCATTATAAAATATCTTATATAAATCCTAATATAAAAAATGAAATTGAATTTGAGAATTTTGATTACGATGTAGTAAAAACAAATATTAGTTCTTTTGCAGATGCATTAATTAATGAAAATTTTTCATTGTTTAGAGTTTTATATAAATCTCGTGGTGGATTTAAAATGGAATTGAATTATGAAGAAGAAATGGATAGACTTGAGTTTGGAGAAAAAGTATCAGGACCTTATTTGGCCAAGTATATATTTGATATTGATATGGATGGTAATTGGAGTTTAGATATTAATTCAAAATTTAAACAAAACAAAAATCCATTTAAGTTTGTAAATTTTGGTAATGATAAATCTAATACCGCAATACGAGCAAGAGAGTTGGCAAAAATAAAATCAGAAGTTGATATTGAATATTTAAAATCTAAAGAAAATGAAATGAACAATACTATTGACTTTTCATTTGAATATAAAAATGTTGTAAAAGGAACATGGAAACAGAAAAAAAGTTTATTATAATTTGGAAATATTAAAAAAAAATCGTATCTTTGTAAAAGAAAATTATGGAAAAGTATATAATATTTAGTGGATGTTCATTTACTTGGGGACAAGGATTATGGATGTATGCAGATGAAAGTGTAGGACATTTACCAACCGCAATTAATTGGACGAGCGGAAAGGAAGATATTTCAGTAGAAAATCAAGATATAAGAAAAGAATACCGATTTGCAGAAAAGGTATGTAATGACCTTGGTGATTACTATCCACTTATTAAGGTTTATAATGGAGGTACTGATGTGGAGTCTGTTAATTTTATTGATGGAGTATTTCGAGAACATTCTTTACAGACAAGTGAAACATCTTTATGGGAACTTAATACTACACTTGAAAATGTTGATTATATAATCTTACAAACCACTCAAGTTTATAGAAGTAGATTTCTTTTCAAAAAAGATGATAAGCAATATGTTTTATACTCAGACCCTGATTTTAGAAATCTTACTAAAGTAGAAGAAGTTCTAAGTACATCAAATCCAAATCAAGATTATTGGCATTTCAAGGAAATACCCAATGGTGAAGATTTTTTTATTAATTGGTTAATAGATAACAATTATACTATCGATGATTTTAAACAATTACAAATAAAAGCAGTAACTAATGATATTGAAAATTGTTTAAAAAAATATCATAATCTTGGAAAAAAAGTTTTTTTATTATCGTGGACGAATGAATTTTTACAAGAAATAATTAATAGACCTTTTCTTAAAAATATTTTTATTCCTCTTTATTATAAAAATAAAATTTATAGTAATATAGGTGCATTACAACTTCACGAAAAAAATATGAGAATTGATAATGATATAAATATTAAGAGAGATACTGGATTCGATGAACATCCTTCAAAAGAAGCACATGAGATTATCTATAAAAGTATAATGAACAAAATAAAAAATGAAAAAGTAGTATATGATGATGTTTGTAACTTATTACAAAATGAAAATCATATTCTTGATGATAATAACGATAAATATTATATAACAAATGGCAAAGAAATATAAAGTAATGTTAATGAGTGGAGGGTTTGACCCTGTTCATCGAGGACACATCGAATGTATCCAAAACGGATTAGAACTTGCTGATGAAGTTTGGATTGGTCTTAACTCTGAAAAATGGTTAAGAAATAAAAAAGGAAAATCTTTTATGTCAGAAGATGAACGAAAGTATATCATGAATCACATCAAAGGTGTTGAGTGGACTTATGTAATGAACCCAAAAGACCCAAAAGATATTACCGCGGTTGATTTTATCGAACGAGCAAAAATTGAATGGCAGAGACGGGGAAACAAATGGGAGAAAGGAACTTTCGCGTTCGGTAATGGTGGTGATAGAAAACAAGGTGGAGTTCCACCTGCAGAACAAGACCTATGTGACCAACTAGGAATTGATATGGTATGGAATTTGGGAGATAAGATTCAATCATCATCTTGGTTATTAGAGAAATTTCAAAACGCAGAATTAAAATAATATGAAAGATAATTGTGTATTATGTGGAGAAGAAACTCCATACTTGATGACAGAAAATATTAACAACAGACATTTCTACATTGAAGGTGCAGGCCAATTATGTAAAGATTGTCATGATAAAACCTATTCTTAATTATGAATGATTTATTTAAACTTGTAGAACAATACCCAAACGATGCAGAGTTGGGTGCAGAACTTAGAAGATTATATTGGGAAAATGTTTCTCGATTAGAAAAAATGCAAAAGGAAATGGAAGGTGTAAAAATCTTCGAATCACCAGATGGGGGTAAAACAATTTACGAAAGGCCTTTTGGTGGAGATGTTTCACAAAGAAAATTAGTAAAATGAGATTAATAAAAGAAGCAAACAAATTAAAAAAACCATTGGAACCAAAACCAATGACTCAAGAAGAGATTGATTCAATCTCAACAACTCTTTTACAAGAACTTACAAAACATGGAGGTATTGGACTATCAGCAAACCAAATTGGTTTAGATGCTCGTGCTTGTGTAATCAATGTAAAAGAACCTTTGGTATTGATAAACCCACGAATAACTGAAGTATCGGAAGATACTGTTGCTTATGTAGAACAATGTTTATCATTAGAAAAAACTATGAGAAAACCTGTTAAGACGGTTAGACATAAATCATTTACAGTTGAAACAGATAACTTAGGTACTGTTGTATTTTCACCTGATTCAGAAACAGGTACATGGAAAGATTCTAACGAGTTCTTTTCAGATGAGGGGTTATTGGAATGTGTTTGTGCACAACACGAGATAGACCACCTTAATGGAGTTCTTATAACTGACTCAATTCGTAGATATACCACAACCGTAGTTAGAGAAAAAAAGTATGGTAGAAATGAAAGAGTAATGGTTAAACTACCAAATGGTGATACAGAATTTATGAAATACAAGAAAGCAGAACCTATGTTAAAGTTAGGGGCCGAAATCTTATAATAAGCGGAATAATGGGAAAATTTATATTTAGATATACAGGAGAAATGGCTGAAAACAATAGAGAAGCCAAGGAAATTGAATTCACAGTACCAGATGATATGGATATTCATGAGTTCAAAGTTATGTGTGTTAGAATGGCATCTTCAATGGGATATACCGAAGGTTCTATTAGTAGAGCTTTTGGAGACTTAGTATTTGGAAATGAAAACAAAAACACAATAAAGGAACTATTGGATGAACTTGACATCAAAAGAAATAATTAAAAGTCTTAATGAGAGATTGTTAATGCAATCAGTTGTAGTAGAAACACTATGTGATTTATTAGTAGATACTGGTGTAGTTACTCATCAAGATTTAGAGGATATGATAAAAGAAAATCTTAAGTCTCATAAAGAACAAATAAAAAAATTACAACAGAACTCAAACCTTTCAATCAAAATAAAATCTAAATTAGAAGATTTATTAGATGAAGAAAATGAGGAGTTATTTGAAGGACTTTACTTTGGTCCTGTTGGTGAGTGCTAAAAAACTCTATAAAAATTTGGATATATCGAAAATTTTTCGTATATTTACAAAGTAAATCAAAAGGAGCAATCCCTATGAAAAAACAAATACTGATAATAACAATTTCAATGTTTACAACATTGGGATTGGTTGGTTTTACGGCCAACATTGTATTACCAAAAGTTCAACCAATTAGTACAATAGAAACTAAACCAGTTGAATTAGTAAAAATTAAAATAGAACCTATTACATTATCAACACCAAGTCAACATGATATGTTTTTAGATGCAATAGGTCATCGAGAATCTTCAAACAGATATACTATAACCAATAGATGGGGTTATATGGGAAAATATCAATTCCACAAAAGAACATTAAAATCATTAGGATATGATGTTTCAAAAAAGGAATTTTTAAATTCACCACATTTACAAGAACAAGCTATGTTAGACTTACTTAATCATAATAAAAAAATACTTCAAAAGTATATTGATTATTGGGAGGGTAAAACTATTAAAGGTAAAATAATTACCGAAAGTGGAATTCTAGCAGCTGCTCATTTAGCAGGACCTGGTAATGTTAAGAGATTCTTAAAAGAAGGTAAGGAATTTAAAGACGGTAATGGTACAAAATTAACTTCTTACCTCACACAATTTAGCGGATACGCACTAAACTTAGATTAATATGTTAGAAATATTTACAACTTATAATATTATTATAGGGGTTTCTGTTATACTCAATATTGTTTTATTGATTGGAGTTAGAAACCTTTTAAGACAAAATGAACAACTTGAAGATAGAGTTGTTGGAACCGTTCAATCAGTTAGAAATAGAGTTGAATCTGCACTCGATGAAATGAGAAGATTGGATACTCGTGAAGCATTTGAAAAGGATGATGAGGTTGGAGTTACTTTCAATGAGTTAAAAAAGATAGTAGAAGATTTAAATAATCAAATTTAAAATGCCAAAACCAAGAAGAAAAAAATCCAAAATATATTTTGGTACACCTGCTCAAGAAGCAATTATCGAATATAACAAATGTAAAGACCCAAAGAAAAGGTCTAAAATTTACGAAGAAAGAATTAAATATCCTTTTGAAAAACTTGCTGAAAATGTAATCAATACATTTAAGTTCACTTACTTTGATGTTCCTAAAAAGGATATCCAAACAGAAGTAGTTTCTACGATGGTAGAAAAAATGCATATGTTTAAAGAAGGTAAAGGTAGAGCATTTTCTTACTTTACTATTATTGCAAAAAACCATCTTATCTTAAAGAATAATGGAAATTATAAAAGGTGGAAACAAAATGCTCTTCTTTCAGAAATGCCAGAAACTTGGAATCCTGAAAATGATTTTTATGAAAAAGAAGAAAATAATGAGTTTAAAGAATTTAAAAAAATAATGTTGAGGTATTGGGATAATAATTTAAATTCTATTTTTGCCAAGAAAAGAGACTTACAAATTGCAGATGCTATCTTAGAATTATTTAGAAGAAGTGAACACATAGAAAACTTTAATAAAAAACATTTATATCTTCTCATAAGAGAAATGACTGATTGCAAAACTCATTATATTACCAAAGTTGTAAATGTAATGAAACAACATCAGAAAAAAATGTTAAATGAATATCTTGAACATGGTGAATTTAGAGAACCAAAGAAAGAATCTTTTTGGGAACCAAATTCTGAAAATGAAAATCCATATTTAGATAATGATTACTTATAATGATGACATAATACAAGAACCAGAAATTAACTGTCATTCTGATTTGGATTATATTTGGAATGTAAGATTTCAAGATAGAAATAATATAAGCTTTAATATATTAAAAGAATTTAAATTAGATTCTGAAAATTTATATATAACAAAAATACCCAATAATATTATTAATTACAATTCTATTAATAGTATTTTAGAAGTAGTTAATTTATTTTTTTATAAAAATAGATATTTAAAAGAATATACTCCTGAATATCATTATAGTTTTTCAAAGAAATGCTTTATGGTAAATGAGTATTTAAATTCAGATAAAAAATTTCGTTCTCATATTGGCGCTCATTTTCAACCAAGATTAGAAAAAGTAGTACTTCATCCTGGTTCAAATAGATATTTTGTTTTAGACCTATTTGATGATGATTCTCATGAATTTATATTTTGGAACACAAATGGTATTAAATTTAATTGGATGAGTGAAAATATAATTCCAATGGATACTGAACACCGTTTATTTAAGGAATACTTTTTTGGATTAACTCCAGACCATGGTTCGTTAATACCACATTTTTGCAATAGGAAAGATGGTCCCATGAGAGAAGAATCTATCGATTATTTCAAAACCGTTCAGAATGTTATTAAAAATTTAAAACTTTATATAAATTCAAACAAGGGAGTGATTCTTCCATTTAAAGTACATGATAAAGAAAATGCTAATGTAATTTGTACTTTAAAAAATAAAAAAGTAAAAACTTTTTACAAAGCATTATTCATAATATTTTCAAATAACTCTTATGAAGATGATGATGTTTATGTAAAAACAAATATTTAGTTAAATATATATTTATATTTATGAGTTATATTTTAGGAATAAGTTGTGGTTATCATGATAGTGCTGCTTCTCTTATTAAAGATGGAGTAGTTCTTGCTGCATGTGAAGAAGAACGATTTACTGGTATTAAACATGATTATTCTTTTCCTACAAATACTATAAATTGGATTTATAAACAATTTAATATTAGTGGTGATGATATTGATGTTGTTACCTTTTATGATAATCCTGAAACAAAGCTAAATAGAATAAAACGTTCAACACTTCGTGGGGGTTTATTAAATTACTTCAATAGAAAAAGGATTATAAAAAGAAATAAAATATTTTCAGATAACATAAAAAACGAGATAAAAAAACATACTCATAGTAATGTAGAAATATTTTTTTCAGACCATCACCTTTCTCATGCTGCCTACTCATATTATACTTCACCATATAATGATGCATTAATTTTAACAGTTGATGGTGTTGGTGAATGGGAAACTACTTCTTTATATAAAGGAAAGGATAATCAATTGGAAAAAATAGAATCCATAAAATTTCCACACTCACTTGGAATGTTGTATTCTGCTTTTACTGCGTATCTTGGATTTAGACCAAACGAAGGTGAATATAAAGTAATGGGATTGGCACCATATGGTAATCCAATAAAGTATTTACAAAACTTTAAAAAACTATATACTGAAAAAGAAAATGGAGATTTTAAATTAAATATGAAATACTTCACTTATGATTACTCAGATACTCAGATGTTTAATTATAAGTTACCTATGGTATTTAAAATGCCTCCAAGAACACCTGGTTCTAAAATTACTCAAAAACATAAAGATATTGCTTCCACATTACAGCATGAGTATGAGTATTTATTTTTTAAACTTTTAAAAAGATTATCAAACTTAGGTACTACTAAAAATTTATGTTTAGGTGGTGGGTGTGCATACAATGGAACTGCAAATGGAAAAGTATTAAAACAAACTTCATTTCAAAAGTTATATATACCACCTGCTCCATCTGATTCCGGTTCTGCCATAGGTTCTGCGTTATACTACTATTATTTGGTAAATAAAGATTCTAAAAGAATTGCAAATGAAAATCCATATCTTGGTCCATATTACACCAAAGAAGAAATTCAACCTATATTACAAGAATTTGAAGATAAAATAGAATATAAATGGAATATACATACCTCAATTATAGATGAAGTTACTGATTACATTAAAGATAACAAAGTAGTTGGTTGGTTTGAAGGAAGAATGGAGTTTGGTGCAAGGGCATTGGGAAACAGAAGTATTCTTGCAAATCCAAGAGACCCTGATATGAAAAGAAAACTTAACTCAGTAGTAAAAAAGAGAGAAGGGTTTAGACCATTTGCTCCGATTGTAAAAAAAGAATCAGAACATAAATATTTTATTGTAGATGGCGAAGTTCCATATATGAATCAAGTTGTATTGGTAAGAGAAGAACATCGAGATAATTTACCTGCTATTACTCATGTAGATGGTTCTGCTCGAATCCAAACCCTTGAAAAAAAGAATCACCATAGAATGTGGAGGATATTGGATTCTCTTGAAGAAAAAAATAAATATCCTATTGTACTAAACACATCATTCAACTTAAAAGACCAAACAATGGTGTTAGACCCCAAAACTGCAATACAAACATTTCTTAATTGTGATATGGATTTGTTAGTTATTGAAAACTTCATTATTAAGAAAAAAACACTTTAATTTTACATTTACATAACATATTCTTAACATTGGTATATTTATACTAAAGAGGAATTATTATGAAAGAACAATTATTCAAAGTAAGGATTGTTCAAATGATAGCAATCCTATTATTTTCTCTGTGTACATTTCCACTCTTTGGACAAAACAAAGTTATTACACAGATAGACAACAATCTTTACGAGTATAGAGCTTACAACGAAGATGGTTCTATACACCAAAAAGGAACATACATCGGAACAGAAGATGGTAAATTATTAGTCCACTCTTATTGGCGTAATGATGTGGGTACAAAAGCTCTCTATAACAAAGGAAAGTTAGTTTGGATTAAACCTAAAGGACAATCTCGTTATACTTATGAGCAGATAGAGTACGAACAGATGAAGGCTGAACTCAAAAGATTAAAAGCAATCGTAGCTCTAAATGATTAAAAAACTGGTCGTAGAATAAAGTGGCTAGTAACAAAACCCAACTCAAAAAGTTGGGTTTTTTATTTGATACCCAATAGAGTTCACACAATCGGTGTGAAAATTAAAAGTGAACTTTTTTTATTATATATACAATAGTTATTTATTGGATATCCGCTGTTTTGGAATATGGAAAAGTTATTTTTCTTAAAATAAACAAAGGAGAACAATATGGATTTTTTAAACAAAATTGGCTCATGGGCTGATGAATTAACAAAAATCGGTATTAGTATCATCGCTCTTGGAGTAGTACTTGAAGTATTATTCAAAGGTGCAAACATTCCTTTCTGGCCAAATGTATCAGTAGTTGATAACATCATGGGTATATTGGGAAGTTTGAGTGCTGAAGGTCTATTAGGACTGGTTGGTGCTTTTGTACTTTACCACATTATTAAGAAGTAAATTTTAAACTTAATAATTTCAGAACGCGTTAAAAACTAAACCCCCACAGAAAGGTGGGGGTTTTTTATATTTATATGTAGACCGTGTGGACTGGTCTTTACAATACAGTCGCGGGTGGAGTGAACGCATCCGAAACAATCGTTGCATATGTTGAACCTTTAAAAGAAAGGATTTGATATGAGCAAAGATGAATTATTAATGGCACTTGAACCAAACCAAGGCCATCTTCAAGCTCTCCAAGAAGAGAAGAAGAAATAGAGACTGAACCTCTCTTCGGAGAGGTTTTTTTATTCACTATATTTATATACAACATAATATGGTATAATAATGAGTACAAATTTTGAATTATTTCCTGGTAAGAACCTAAGTGGATTGTTTGAGGATATATACAAAAATCAACAAAACAAAAAACAAAGGATTTCAGAACTAATCGCTGAAATGAAGAAAGTGATTAGACATGCAGGCGATATGGCCGTAATTGGTCCAATCATCAAAGATTTAATTGATACCTCAGTTCGTAACGATGAATCACTAATAAAAATGGCAGCAATTGCTCAACGAATCATAGGTGCCCAACACAAAGCAGAAGGGGATAGTGGATTCCTATCAGATGAAGAAAAAGAACAACTTCTAAAACAATTAGATGAAACAATTGCAGAAGTTTCTGATGAACATGATATAAAGGTTGATGAACTTACTAATGAAATTGAGGAACTAAAACAAAAAGTAAATAAATAAGATGCCAGAAAGACAAGACGAAAGTAAACGAAGTACAAGAACCGGTGGTTCCTTTTTCTCTAACAGAGAATATGGTGTTGTACAGGGTATTGTTTTAGATGATAGCGAAAAATCTAAAAAAATATTAGAAATATTTGATGTAGATGATACTGATAAACCATTATCAGAATATGTTGGTCATATTATTGTAAAGAAAAAAACAGATGTAGAAGGACCTTCTACATTTTTACTTGTTCCTCCTTTTGTAGAAGATGATGCGTTTCCTATTGTAAACGAAACTGTAAGAATTATATCTGATGGTGGTGTTGAATATTATAAGAGATTACCAAACTCAAACATAAACTCAGGAAACTTTACTGAAATTGGATATGATGTTTTTAACAATCAAACAGATGAATCATCTCAAAATAAAACAACAAATTATAAAGAAGTATCTACAACAGGAATTTCAAATTCAGAATCTAAAGGAAGTGAAATAGAAAACGAATACTTTAAACCTACGTTTAGACACAAACTAAGTGCTAATGAAGGTGATAAGATAATTCAATCTCGATTTGGCCAATCAATTCGTTTTAGTGGATATAACAACGAAGATAGAGAACTATCACCAACTATTATTATACGAAATAGACAAAATGATTCATCCTTAGAAGAACCACTAAATATCAATAAACTAATAAAAGAAGATATTAATAGAGATGGTTCTACTATCATATTATCTTCTAACAAACACAAGATGAATTTTCAACCAGGTCAGGTTGATGATAAAGGAAATTCAAATTGGAAGTTAGATACTTTATATACAACTTTACCAGAAGAATATACAGGATTTGACCAAATGTTATTGAACTCTGAAAGAATAATTCTTTCTTCTAAATCACAAGAGATGTTATTCTTTTCTAAAGGAAACTTCTCAATTGTATCAGATAGTGAACTAACAGCCGATATTTCTAAAGGTGGTAAGTTTGATTTTGGTGATGAAGTTTGGATTACTACTAATAAGAATAATAAGAATATTTGGGTTAATACTGGTAATGGCGAAGTTAGATTAAATACAAATGATAGTGGTAATTCACCTGGTACGGGTCAAAAAGAACCACTTATTCGTGGAGAAAAGTTGTATGAGTTTTTAGACAAATTATTAACTATATTAGAAAACTTCCAATCTTTAGGGTTTGCTGGATTATCGATTACTAATGGTACACCAATACCCCCGCCAATCGGTTCTCCTGAAGGAACCCCATCTACTGCTGATACAAAAACAGAATTATCAAATTTACGAGCAACATTACAAGATTTAAAATCTACAAAAAACTTTACAGAATAAAATGTATGCAATATTCAAAATAAATATGTATCTGTTTATGAAATTTCCTTCTCAAAACAGAACTCCACAGGATTTTGCAAAAAAACTTACACAAGAATATGATAATCTAATAAAAAGAGGAGGAGAACTTCTTTCTAAAGTTCCTGTTTCAAAAGGAAATACAGAGTTAATGGAAACATTAGTTTATCTTGCTTTACTAAGACAATCACTCACACCAGTTGATATTTTAATGAATGGAATTGGTGAAGCAATACAGGGTTATTGGGTTGGAACAACATTACAAAACGCACCTATCCCACCAATACCGGCTCCAGGTAGTTTTCAAAATCAATCATTGAATAGTTCTTTTGTAACAAATATTGGTGTATGGGAACCAAGTACATCTATACCATCCAATTCTCCTCTACCATTTATAAATCAATTGGTACAAAAAATTCAAATGCATTTGCTAACAGTACAAGGACAATTTTTAACTACATCATTATATCCAGGATTTCCACAAGTACCACCTGCACCTGGTGTTCTACCATGGCAAGGATATATAATACCTAATATTCCTTTTATATTTCCATTTTTTGAAAGAAATAACGAAGAAGATGAACAAAAGACTACTGCATTAGATGGTGAAGAAAAAATAAATGGTGAAGAAGATGGACAAACATTAAAAGAAAGATTAGATAAAAAGGTAAAGGAGATAGAAGAAGCCGAAGAACAGTTATTGCAAGAAGTACAAACTTTCGTTGAAGCAAGACCAACTCCTAAAACTATAAAAACCGCAGAACAACTTCGTAGAGAAATAATGAAAAAGATGAAAGATTTAAGATGTTGTGATTGTTAATACCATAAAATGGTTATGAATATATTTATATTAAGATAAAAGAAAACAATTTATAATGGATTCAAAACAATTAGTAAAAGTAATTAAAACAATTGTAGAAGCCGAAGTGGCTAAAAAACACGAAGTATTTCTTACTAAAACCTTTCCTAAGATTTTAGAAGAAGAAGTATCTCGTAGAATGAAAACTCTATTGGAGGAGAAGGGGGGTGTTGCTGCTTCCTCCACGCAAATCGTGGAAGATGAAGTAGACCCATTCCAAATAGCAGAACAGGCACTACAAGAAGAAAGACAACAACCCCAAAAACAGTTTACAAAAAATGCTGTTTTAAATGAGGTATTAAATAATACAAAACCATTTACAGCTGCACAAAGAAAAGGTGGCATGGAACAAAAATCTGTATTAGATAAGTTCCAACAACCTGTAAATGAAAGTATGGATAAGACTGTAACATTTAACTCTCAAGGTGCTCAAGGTGGAGTGGATATGATGAGAACCCAAATGGCACAAAAAATAGGGTATGGAGATATGCCAGGTGCTAATGGAGCAAGACAAGGTGGACTTGGAGTTCAAACAGGATTACCAGGATTAGATAGAATATTAAATAGAGATAATTCTGAGTTAGTTAAAAAATTCAGAAAGTAAGGAGTTTGAGTGGCTTACGAATTAGGAAAAAAAGTAGTTCAAGACTTAGAAGAGTACGATAAAGTTGCGTATGGAATTACCTCTCCTACACGAAGAGGTGGTTCTATGTTTGAACAAACTTTTTCTTCTTTTGAAGCTGCTAAATCTAATTTAAGAAACTTACTTCTAACCAGAAAAGGTGAAAGAATAATGCAACCAGAATTCGGAACAGGAATACATGGTGTTTTATTTGAACCTATGGATGATTCAAATTTTGAAGAAGATATAACAAACACTATTGTAGAATCTGTTTCATATTGGTTACCATATATTTCTATCAAAGATATAGATGTTCAAATGACCAATAAGATGAAAGATGAAAATAAGGCTATTTTAAAATTAAGTTTTACGGTTGGTCAAGAAATAAATACGGAAACAATAACATTAGATATTGAAGGATAATAATGGCACTTAATAAAGTACAAAATACGGGAAGAAAAATTAATTACTTGAACAAAGATTTCACTCAGTTTAAAGAAAATCTTATTCAGTATGCTAAAACATATTTCCCACAAACATATACTGATTTTAATGAATCATCTCCTGGTATGATGTTCATCGAAATGGCATCTTATGTTGGTGATGTTCTTTCATATTATATTGATGACACTTATAAAGAATCATTATTAACTACCGCTGAAGATAGAAGTAATTTATTAGATATTGCATCTGTATTTGGATACAAAACAAAACCATCTTCACCTGCAATAACAAAATTAACAGTTTATCATACAGTTCCAAGTAAATATAATTCATCAAATGGTGATTATGAACCTGATTCTGATTATTATTTAAGAATCAAAGAGGGAATGACAGTTCGTTCAACATCTACTGGTATATTATTTAGAACAACTGAATTATTAGATTTTAATGATTCTTATGATAGACAAATTTCAATTTATCAAAGAGATACAAGTGGTAAACCGGCTTTATACTTAATTCAAAAAAATGTAAATGTAATTTCCGCAGAACTAAAGGAAATCACCTTTGATTTTGGTAGTTCTCCAAATTCATTCTCTCAGATAGATATTGCAGATAATAATGTAATTGATATTTACGATGTGAGAGATGATAGTGGAAACAAGTGGTATCAAGTACCTTATCTTGGACAAGAGATGGTTTATGTTGATTACCCAACATCAGAGCAAACTGATAAAGACCTTTCTCAGTTTAAAAATAGTGTTTCTAATATTTTAAAAGTAATAAAAACTTCAAGAAGATTTACTACAAAAATTAATTCAGATAACACTACTTCTATTGTTTTTGGTGGTGGAACAGCAACATCAGATGAAACACTTATACCAAACTTTAAAAATGTAGGATTGGGATTAAATAACTCAATAGATAGATTGGGTGCATCATTTGACCCATCAAATTTCTTAAAAACAAAAACTTATGGACAGGCACCAACAGGTACATTTACTATTTCTTATTTAGTAGGTGGTGGTGTAAGTTCAAACATACCATCGGGTGATTTAGTACAAATTGATTCAATTGAATTTGATGAAGATACTAACTTTTTTGAAGGAACTAAGTTAAGATTATATAACTCAACAAAAACATCTGTTGCGGTTGATAATGAAGGACCTGCATCGGGTGGTAGAGGACCAGAAACCGTTGAAGAAATAAGACAAAATGCACTTTCAATGTTTGGTTCACAAAACAGAGCCGTAACACGAAAAGATTATCAAGTGAGGGCGTTATCAATGCCATCAAAATATGGTTCTGTTGCAAAAGTATTTTGTGCAGCAGATGGTGAATTAGATAATAATTCTCCATCATCTATTTTGGCAAATCCTGATTATCTTAAACAATTTACTGAATTGGTAACTGATTTGAACTCCAAAAACATAACTAAAAAAGAAATACAATCTGAAATAGAAAAGTTTTTAGTTGGTAAAAAATCAAACATAGATGAAAAAAATAATCCATTTGCTATAAATTTATATGTACTCGGATATGATTCAAACAAATATCTTACAGGATTAAACAGAGCAGTTAAAGAAAATTTAAAAACTTATTTGAGTGAATATAGAGTTCTTACTGATGGTGTAAATCTATTAGATGGGTTTGTAATTAATGTTGGGGTGGATTTTGATATACGAGTTTATGGTGGGTATAACAAAAGAGAAGTTTTATTGGCATGTATTGAAGAAATAAAAAAATATTTTAATATTGATAATTGGACATTTAATACCCCAATAAACATATCCGAATTAGAATTATTAATCGCAGGAGTAGAGGGTGTTCAATCAGTACCTAAGTGTGAAATAGTAAATAAGTGTGGGGGTGTTTATTCAAATATAAAATATAACATTACTGATGCAACTAAAAATAAATTAGTTTATCCATCATTAGACCCATCTGTATTTGAATTGAAGTACCCAAACAAGGATATTAAAGGGAGAGTTGTGTAATGTATTACTTTGTAACCGCATCAAAAGATGCAACGATTTACTTACAACAACCAACACAGAATACTGGGTTGGATGAAATATTAGAAGTTTCCAAAACTTATTATGGAAGTCTAAAGGATATTGCACACACTTTGATTAAATTTGATACTACTCCACTATCTCAATCAATTGTAAGTGGTGAGGTAACAATGAGTTCTGCTGAACTTATTCTTAGAGAATGTGAATCATCAGAAATCCCAACAGACTATACAATTTATGCGTATGCAGTAACCCAATCATGGGATATGGGTATCGGTACTCGTTTTGATGAAATTAGTACTGATGGTGTAAGTTGGAACTCTGTAAGAACTGGTGTAGATTGGATGACATTGGAATCACATTCGGCTGATACCACAGGTTCATTTAATGGTAAAGGTGGAACTTGGTTTACTGGTTCTTATTCATCACAATCATTCTCATATGAAACTTCTGATATTGAGATGGATATTAAGACAACTATGGATAGTTGGATTAGTGGTTCCCTTCCAAATGAAGGATTTATATTAAAACATACATCATCGTTAGAAAATGATACAGTTGATTACGGACAATTAAAATTCTTCTCAAAAGAAACAAATACAATCTACCAACCTAAAATACGAATTGGTTGGGATGATTCTACATTTGTTACAGGTTCTTTAACAGAACTTACCGCTGATGATATTCATGTAACATTCAAAAGATTAAAGACCAGATACAAGCGTGGAAGTAAACCTGAAATCAGAGTTTTTGGTAGAGAGAAATATCCTCTCAAAACATACACCAATCTATACTCATATACAGATGTAAAATATTTACCATCATCTACTTATTACCAAATAAAAGATGTGGTAACTGATGAGGTAATTGTACCATTCTCAAACTATACAAAAGTATCTTGTGATGCAAATGGAAATTATTTTAAACTCAATTTAACTAATTGGGAATATAGTAGAGATTATTACATTGAAATAAAAGTAGATAGAGATGGTGTAATTGAATACTTTGAAGATAAGGATTTAACTTTTACGATAGAGAAATAAAATGGCATTAGACAATCAATTTAGAATTAACGAACTTATAAGTAGTGGTTCTCGTGCAGTGGTATCTAAAGATACTGCTACAGGTGAGCACACTTTTGTATATAATTCTGACCAGATTGTTTTAGGTAAATCAGAAGGTGGAACTGCTCCTTATACTCACATTCGAGGTGAACGAGATGGAGAACAGACTGGTAGAATAGAAAAACCTAAATATGATGAAGAACAATTAAAGAAAGCGGTAGATGTTGAAGTAGATGAGTTAATTGGTGCACCACGAGCTCCTCAACCTGATGTTGTTCCAAGACCTGTATATGAAGATTTAAGAAAATTATACGAACAAGCACTTGCTGATTTAGCTCAAGCAAATATAAGAATATCTCAATTAGAATCACAAGTACAAACATTAACTTCGGAAATAGAAGCGTTGTTGGTTGAAAATGACTCATTGAAAGTACAAAGAGCGGCCGCTGAAAATGAAGCACAAGTAGCTACTCAACGATATAGTGATTTATTGAAAGATTTTTCTAATGCCATTATAAAGGGTACTCGTGATGGAATTGAAAGAGTATCGTTAAAGGCACAAGTAGAAGGATTACAGGCACAGAAAGAAACACTACGAGAACAATTAAAATCACTTAACTTGATTATTTCTCAGTTAGAACAAAGAATCGAAGAACAAGAAGAAAGACAGGCATCTGAATCTGCATTAGATGGACAACCAGGTTCATTTGATGAAATTGGAGAAACAGGATATAAAATACCACAAGGTGAGTTTACTAAACAAGATAAACAACTTTATATTGAAACTGAAAATGATGATAGAATCGTTGTATTACAAGGAACTGGTTTAAATTTATATAACTTTAGTAAAGATAGCTCAACAACATTTAACATATCAGTAGATGGTAAGGCTAAAGATTTCTTAGAAGCGCCATCAAGTATAACTTTACCTGCAAGAGAAGGTACTACACCAGGTGTTGGGCATATAACATTTAAATGGAAACCACTCGGAAGAACATCACCGAGAAAATCAACCACATCTGGTAATCTTAAAATAACAGCAAGTAGTGGAGAATCATTCTCAGTTAAAGTGGATTACAAGAAAGAAGTTCGTAGAAAAGATAGATGGAGTGCACGAGGAAGTGCAAGAGCCGTAGTAGGAAGTGAATTATAATGGCAATAGTAGATTTTAAAAAAGTAGAAAATAACAAAGGATACTTTGTTGATGAAAAAGATAGAAAAATCTTTGAGAGAGAAATCTCTAAAGGTTACTTTGGCATGAACATAGGTGATATTATTGAATTTGTTATTTATGATTCAAATGATAATCAACTTCCACAAGAATCGGCAGAAGGTTCCCTTGTTCGATATATTGAATATAATGATAATACTGAAAAGAAATATTTTGGTAAATCACAAAAAAATAAAATTACTTTAAAATCAAACGATTCTGATGAATTTTTCATCGATACAGAAAAATTAATTAGAGAAGCTGGATATTCACAAGGAATCTTCAAAACACAGATTTCATTAGTAAACAGAAGATTGGGTTCGGAAACAAGAACAAATGATAAAGTTTGGATTCACGAAATATCTCCATCACGAACGGAAGTAAGATTATTACCTACTATTGATGATAAGACAGGTAGACCAAACTCTGATTTAGAACAAAGATATAGAGCGTTTGTGGAATGTGAAATATTTGCAGCTGATGTAAATCCATTTATTGATGAATTCATAAATCAATTTGATGTAGAAGCTGCATTAAAGGCTTTACTTGGTATGAAGGGTAAAGTTGCAAATGGAAAACAATACATTAGATTAATATGTGATGAGTTTAAAATAAATGATTTTGATAAGTTCTTAACAGATGTAAAGACTAAATTTGTAGAAGCTGCAAATCATTACAAAAACCACAGAGAATATAATATCTTATCCATAAATTATGGAAAACCCAATGGAAGTGGGGCTAAAGTAACATATAGAGAAAATGAAATATATGATACTATTTGTAATATAGTAGGAAATGTTATTGAGTACTATTTACCAAAACGAGATTTAAAAGAAGAAAGTGTATTAACTTTTGAACAACAAAAAACTTTAGATAAA
>Ga0213860_10000261_pt1 | contig 20695 bp, 13 predicted proteins | sample PICome_3_FD_160118 | JGI IMG/M metagenome (GOLD analysis project Ga0213860, IMG submission 160118) | Coastal seawater microbial communities near Pivers Island, North Carolina, United States - PICO550 | ecosystem: Environmental > Aquatic > Marine > Coastal | place: USA: North Carolina...
TGTTCCCTTAGCATTAATCTGAGATGTGTTACCAACCAGAACTAAATCACCCTCAGCAAATCTACCAGATCCAAGACCTAACTCAGCAACACTTAGATAGACAGATCCAGAAATAGGACCAGTATTTGCAGTTGCGGTTAATGTAGTAATTGGACCATTAGCATTAATTGTTGCAGGATCAACCCAATAAGAATAAACCTTTTGATCTGCTTCACTTCCATCGTAGGTACTTACAGTATCTGCAGGAGATTGCGATCCAGGAAGAACTCTGCTAATATCAATTCTTCTGATCTGATTACCAATTTCAAGAGCAGCACTACATGTATCAAAGTAAAGAGTATTCTGCTCTTTACCATTAGTAATGATAAACTCTTCGTTCTTAGTAACACGGAATGTTACATTTGTTAGAGCTGCGGTAGAAACAATATTCTGATTTAGTTTAATAAAATCAGTTCCGATCTCAATAATTCTGGTGTTACCGAATAGATCTGCATTGACTCCACCACCATCAAACTTAACAGTATCATTAAGTTTAACCTTGGCAATATCAGTGCTACTGATATTAGTAATCGTGTCTACTAGAATACTACCAGTTGCAGGTGTAATATTACCAGTGATTGTTCCTCTATCTGTAGTAGAGCAACCACCATTAATATTAACTGAGTTCTCAATTGTTACTTCACCACCGATGTAAGTATCACCAGTAGTAGAATCAACGATGAATACATCTTTATCTGGGGTTCCACAGTCAGAAATTCTAAACTTCTGAACCTGTTGATTAAGTGATGTTAGAACCTTAAGGATTTCACCTTGATCAAAGGTGCCATCATTATTAGTATCTTCACGATCAACGATTACATAATCATTAGGATTTAAATCACCACCAAACTCTGCAAGATATACATTATCTTCAGGACCATCAGCATCTAGTGCCTGCTCAGTCCATGTGGAGTCAAACTGTACATTAACCTTATAGATTGGTGTTGTATCTGGATGTGTTTCTACTTGTCCAGTAAATGTACCGAAAGGTTTACGCTCAACTTTAATATAATATGGTGCGGTATTAATTCTAGTTAACTCTAGAACTTTCAAGAATTCTGGATATCCAGTGGTTGTAACTACTGGACTATCAACGATAATGTAATCATTCTCATTAAAGTATGGATTGCCATCAGCATCATCTGGTTTATTCTTAAGAGGTAGATAGAATTCATTACCACTTAAAGTTGGTAGTCCAATACTTTGATCATCCTGATATGAACTACTACCCCAATTTCCAGAACCAGCAGTATCAACTTGGTTGTATCCATCTTCAGCACTTGTAAGACGTGTGACATTTAAGATATCAATATTCTTATTGAACTGAACATCTGCAACAATAATTCCATCATCATGTGCAGAAATTGTTGTTCCACTCTGTCCTCTAGATGCATTGAATGCGAAGGACGCAAGTCCACCACACATATGTACATCACCATTAAACTTAGCAGATGCAATAACTTCCAACTGGTTGTTGATAGTAGTCTTACCACCCTGACCAGCAATGTTAACTTCAGATGCATTTAGACCAAAGTTAATAGTAGATGCAGAACCAGAGTCAGAGAAGAAGCTAACTTCACCAGCAGTGGTAGATAGTCTTACCGAATCTGTAATAGTGCGTCTAGTTCCTAACTGGAAATCACCATTAACTTTAAGAGACTTGGTTTTAATCTCAGTGTAAGATTGGGATTCATTATTGTTATATGCTCCACCAATCTCAACCTTAGAAATATTTCCAACAGGTGTGTCTGGAGTAGATCCAATAAAGATATTGCTATTAAGAGATTTAGTGCCAAGTTCAATGTATTGTTCTTGTGCAGTCTCATTACCAATTTCAATATTTTGTACCCAACCAGCAATCTTAAGACCATTAGCATTTGCAACACCAACAAAGGTGTTATTCATTAAGAAATTAAATGTACCAGAAGTAATATCAGTTCTGATTTCAGCAGTATTAGTACCGCCACCACCATGAACTTCAATATCCTGTTGGAATCTAGCATCGCCAGTAAATCTTGACTCACCGTCAACAACTAATGCTCTGTCTAGTTCAGCATTGGTTACATTAATACCAACACGACCATTGTTAGAAGTTGCAACTCTTAGTGTTGCTTCATTTGCTGGTGTTGCACTATCACCACCAACCAACAATGCATAGTCAGTAGATGTTTCAGTTCTATTAGCAAATGCAGCGTTATCTAAGTAATCAGAGATAATCTTACCACTGATAAATGTGTTACCAACAACGTCAAGGTTTGCACGAGGAGCTGTTGCAACATCAGTGAATGCAGTCTTATATGCATCATGTGCAGATCTTGCAACTGTGTTAATACCAAGTTTGTAGTCACCAATGTTCTCAGTATCAGTTCTAAGTGTTTCAGCACCAAGAACTCCAAATTCCTTCCAAGAAGAATTAGAGAACTCTAGTCTTACATCATTTCCAAGTGAAACTTCATCACTCCATAGGCGTGGATTATCATTAGCAACATTAGATCTGTTCTCAATGAGAGCAATCTGACAAGTACTAGCAGTAGGTGTAAATCCATTACCAATAATCTGCCATAGACCATTAAATCCAGAATCACTGAAGTTACTGATTCTAATTTGTGATCCACTAGTAACACCAACCTGTTCGTTGTTTAGATTGTTACCCCATGTGATAGTGATAACAGTGCTACCATCCATCGTGAAGTGAAGGATATTTGCTGCTGGAATTATAGAGAAGAAGTTAGCATAAATCCAACCAATTGATCCAGAACCACCAACTTCAGATCCTTTAAGGAGCATGTCTCCAGAAAGTGGAACTGTATTTCCATAAAGAACATTCTGGGTAGCATCAATTGCTGTTCCTAGTCCTGTTGAATAGAGAGCACTCTGATTAGGAGTAATATTTGATCCAAGATTAGCAACTACATGGTTCTGAATCTTATAACCTTGTGCTGAACCATTTGATCCACGTGGGTTAAATTGGAATACAGATGCAGCAACTCTGTTTCTAGCAATAACAATATCGCCAAATGTATCTTGATTGAGGAATTGCTGTGTCTTATCAAGAGTTGCATCATCACCATCGCTAGGTGATACGTTAGAAACTACAGTAAACGCATATTCTCTAACTCTACCAAGAACATTGATAGTAACAGGAGAGTTGAATGTGCTCATGCGATCCTGAGCATCACCACCATTAACAGTGATGTACTCATTGAATGTTACAGGAGTATCAAACGTAGTAACGAGGTTACCGATATCTTCTGTATCATCGTCAGAATCAACTAACTGTGCAGACTCTAGGAATTCTTCTTCACCAGTGATAGCATCAATCTTACGGTTACCAATGTATAGGTCACCATTAGAGTTTAGACCAGTGTAGAATACGAGACCACCATCTTGCTTCTTAGACTGTGCATAGAAGTCTTGAGTTGGGGTGAGAACAATCTCCTGTCTAGCAGGTAGACCAGTAGAGTAGTTACCTGGACCAAAACCAAGATATTCAAACGTGTGGTTACCAGCACGAGCGATAGATGGTCTACGTAATTCAACATAGAGTCTCTGATCAGACATTACAGTGCTGTCACCAGCAATTGGAATCTTACGATCTTCCGAACCAGATGCAGCGTTACCTTTCTGAGCTCTTAGTCTATTATCAATAGTAGAACTTACTTGTGTATAAGTGTTCTGAATAAGTGCTTGCTGAGTGGTAAAGTCAGAAACCATTTCTCTGGTCAATGAACCTTTAAAGTCATTAACTCTTACAAGACCATGAGTATAGTTATCAGCAGCAGAAGATGTTGCAGGAACATCAACTTCTGTATTATCTAACTGCTTGAACCAGAGAGGATCGTTCTTGTAGTTGAGTGGATATAGTTTGCTGATTGGTTGGGAGAACTTAAAGTTACGGAAGTTACCCTGATTACCAGCACCAGTTGGGAATGGTGAGATGTTACCACGAACAGCAGTTAGATAGTAAATACCATCTTGCTGACCGTAAATACGACGCTGGATCTCCTCAACATCAAAGATGTAGAAGGTATCATCTAGTTCACCAGTGTCAGTTACAGAATCTACGTAGAACTGAACATTTGCATCATCAGTGATGATATCGCCAGGAGTTATAGTGTATACTTTAGATCCGAGTTGTCTATAGTAGTATTCTGGATATTCCTTACGGATAAGATCCTTAATGTATAGTGACTTACCAAAATCTTCATCAGTTAATAGATCAGCAAATGTAGCATCTTGGGCAAATCTAGTATTTTCAAACTCAGAATAATCAATCTTACCAGAGATACCCTTAAGGATTAAGTACCAATCACTCGTGTTAGGGACATTAAGTGCTGCATGGATGAATGCATAACCCGAGGAGTTACCATACCAATCAATTCTATTTGCTGAATTTGATTGAGTCTTATCAGCAACGAAAGAACCACCCTGAGGTGCCGTAATTTTAACAGTAGTGAAGGTTTCATTTAACAATCCAACGTTGGTGATACCAAGATCAAATACAGTCAACTCTAGTAATTCGTCACCACTTTGACTATCAGTGAAATATCTACCAGACTGAATTGTCATTGAGACATAGTTAGAAGTCTCAATAGACTTAGCATACTGAGTTGTTCCTACAATATCTCTCTTATATGGATCATATGCAGACTCTTCATTTAGACTATTGCTAATAAAGTCTGCTTTAGTGAAACCAATAACTTCGTTTGGTTGAACTGGGTTAAAGAATCTTGCCTTTGTTACTGCACCAGAGACAGGCTTAAGTACAAGTTTCTGTGGTAGAAGTTTTCTAGTCTCGTCCTTACGGATCTTAATGGAGAAACCATTAATAGGATCACGAACTGCCTGTAAATAATCAGGAATGACATAACGTAGACGATAGATACGATCATCTTTGTCTCTTTCATCCTTGATTCTTTCAAACCAAGCATCATTAGTTTTATCTTGACCAGAGATATCACTATAAGTGTTCTCATGTAGTCTAGTTAAAATGCTATACTCATACTGAGGATCATTAATATTAGAAGAATGATCTTCAACCTGCATATACCACTTACCATAGATTGCTGGTGTGGTGTTTGGATTTAGATATGATGGATCAAATCTTACAGGTGATTCACGCTTGTCTGCGAATACAGAGAAGTCATAAGAACCTGTCTGGAATGTAATTGCATTAATATCAGCAATTGCATCTGCCTTAGTTGCGTGAATTGTAAAAGTCTTCTCAGTCTGATATCTTGCCCAGAAGAACTTATCTCCACGAATTCTACCATTACCGTCAGCAATAGAAGGATCTCCTGCGTAGTTAGAACCTACAAGAGGAACACTTCCACCCTCATTCTCTCTGAAGAATACCTGATGACCAGAAATATCTGCAAAAGGAATATCAAAGATGTGTGGTACGTCAGTACGGATTTGAGAGTTAGTATTTGCTTCTAGAATACAAGAGTACTGATGTAGATCAAAGTTGTCATCTAGTACAAACTGATATACATCAATTTCAATATCAGGATCAATAGCCTCTACTTCAGCAGAGTGAATGTAAATACCTGCTGCAGCGTTTTCTTTGCTGCTTGCGAGCATGATCTTTGTTTGATCAGTTCCATTGAATACAGATGTACCCTCATAAGGTTCTGGTTTTGTCTTTCTTGCAGGAGCAATTACATAATACTCTTCATTAGTATTGAATCCATTAGGAAGTCTGACCTTTCTCTTATCAACATCAACATAAGAATTGGTTACACTATCATAACGAGCACGTGGAACCAATCTGATAGGAGTACCAGTTTCTAGGTTGTGAGGGTTAGATCCAGAACCAGTTCTAAGTGTCCATACAGTTGCTCTAGAAGCAAGTTCTGTAGTTAACTGAGATGGTTCAACTCTAGGAACAGAGTTAAGTCCAGTCTGAATAATGGTAGAAATATTAGTAAAATACTGACGGATAGCAGATGCTTGATCAGCACACTCAGGATATGAAGTGTGTTGTGTGATCGTATCATCAGTAGTTGGAGAATACTCAGAAGTATAAACTCCATCAGTTAAAGTAAAGTATAGATATGAATTTGTTGTAGATGCATTAGCATTTACAGATGGACCAAATGCAAGACCAAGTGGGGACTCAACTCTATCAACTGACTGTAAATATCCAGTATTAGCGATAGTATTGTTAACAATCTGGAATAGAGTTGTGATAGCAGATGCTACATTTTGGCAAGATCCGTTAGATACTGTTCTAAGGACATTAGAAAGTGATGCTGGTGTCAATACTGCATTCTTGACAATATCAAAGAGTGTAGTAATAGTAGTTCTTGCATCTTCACATGATCCAACAGATAGAGTTCTTGCAACATTAGCAAGAGAAGATGGCGTATTAACTGCAGTAGTAACAATATCAGTTAGAGTTGTTAGTGTTGCCTTTACATCATTACATTTTGCATTAGAGAAAGTACGTGTAATACCATATAGAAGGTTCGGTGACTGTACTGTATTAGTAAGAATTTGAATTAGGGTATTAACTGTAGCAACCTGCGATGCACACTTAGGTGTACTATCAGCAGTGATTGTTAAATCCTTACTTTGAGTTAGAGTTGTATGTCCGCCAACAGTTACATCCTCATTTCTCATGACCTCAATTATAATGTCACGAGCTTGAGTAAATGCGTAGATTGTTTCGTTTACAGATCCTGAAGCATGTCCTCCAGTAGCATAGAAATTAGCAGCATCCCATACTCTATCGTTACCACCATATGCTAAGTTATGAGCAACAACATTTACAACATCTTTAATGTCATCAAGACAATCGTCAGTTGTATATCCAGCAGGAGATGAATATGTTGGGAAGTTTGCTAACATTCTACCCAAAGCAATCTCAGAGATAAAGTCTGTGTTTGCTAGGATCAAGTTTCTTGCATCTGCAGACTTATTATCTACAGGTGTAGGAGCATTAACTGTAATAGTTGTATCTTTTGTCTGAGTTAAACCATGGCTACCAATAAGGAGCATGGTTTCATTTCTCATTGCTTGGACCATTAGGTCTCTAGCATACTCAAACGCTTGAGTGGTTTGTAGTTCTTCACCTACGACATGTTGTCCTACAACATATAGGTTTGCCATATCCCAAGTTCTGTCATTTCCACCAAATGCTAGGTTGTAGGAAACTTCATTGACAAAATCTAGAATATCATCAATACAATCCTGTGGACCATATCCAGTTGGATGGACATATCCAGGATTCTCAGCCATCATTCTTTCATATGCTTCAGCAGCAATCACTGCCTTATTAGCAATGATTAGATTGCGAGCATCACCATTACGATCAATTACTGGTTGTGGTAAGTTGTATGTAATAGTATCAAAACCAGAATTAGCAATACCAACGTTGAGTGTAATTGTAGTTGGAGTTACTGCAGTAATATTGATAGCATTGTCATAGAATGGATCAGATGGGCGAGGATAAGTGTGCTTGGTTGCATTTCCATCCTGGCTGCAAGTGAAGGTTAATGCATTATCAGCAATCTTAACACTTGTCCCTGTTGTCAAGGAATGATTACCAATCGTAAGTACCATTGTACCTGTAATTGGATCGTAAGATGCACTCGTAACGTCATGATTTACGATAGGTGATGCACCAACATCTAAAGTAATTGTTGTTGCTGTTACATTAGTAATGTTAACTGATGTTTGATATGAAGGGTCACTTGATCTAGGATAAGTCTTATTAGAAGTATTGCCATCCATCTCACAAGTGAATGTCAATGAGTTATCAGCAATCCTGACACTTGTGCCACCAGATAAAGTGTGATTACCAATCGTCAATGTCATCAATCCTGTAGTAGGATTGTAATCTGCAGCAGATACGTTAAACTGAACAATAGGTGATGCACCCACATTAACTGTGAATGTAGATGGAGTTGCATTTGTAATTGATAATGCTTGTCCAGAAGCAGGATCTGTTGGACGTGGATATACATGCTGAGTAGCATTATTATCCATATCACAAGTGAAGGTTAATGCATTATCAGCAATAGTAATAGTATTACCAGTTGATAATCCATGGTTTGCACTAGTGAATACAATATCACCTGAAGCAGGATCATATGCAGCACCCGTTACTGTGTATTGAGTGCCCGTGTTTGCTGTGATTCCATTTGCAACAGCAGATACAAATGTATGTGCGTAGTTACCACCAGATGAAATAGCGCCAGCAGTAGCAGATACAAATGTGTGGTTATATCCACCACCAGACTGTACTGCAGCAGTTGCTGTGCCACCTGCCCATGTGTGTTGAGCGTTACCATATGTCTGAGTTAGACCATGAGATCCAATAGAAAGTACTTTCTGGTTTCTCATTACCTGAGAAGCCATCTCCTTTGCTTGATCAAACGCATATGCAGTTTCTGACTCTTCACCTGCTACGTGAGCACCTTTAACATAAGAGTATGCTGCATCCCATGTCTTATCGTTACCACCATATGCTAGGTTGTCAGCAACTGCTTCAAGAAGATCTCTAACGTCATCAACACAATCAGCGGAGGTGTATCCAGCACCATACTGATGATTAGGAAACTCAATCATCATCCTTGCTACTGCTTCTTCAGCAATAAGTTCTTTGTTAGCAAGAATTAGATTACGTGCGTCTCCATAGCGATCTTTAACAAGTTCAGGAGCAACATATGTAATAGTAGTATCTTTAGACTGTGTTAGACCATGTGTACCGAAGATGAATACATCCTCATTACGCATAACCTGAATACACATATCTCTAGCATATGTAAATGCCTTGATAGTTTGATCTTCCTCACCTGCTACGTGAGCACCAGTTTCATAAAGGTATGCTGCATCATAAGTTTCGGCATTACCACCGAAAGCAGTGTTCTCTGCAATTGCCTCAATAACATCAATGATGTCATCCTTACAATCCTGAGGATTTCCTGTAGGAGTAACAAAGCCAGGGAAGTCAAGGACCATACGGTCATATGCTTCAGCAGCGATGAATTCTTTGTTAGCAAGAATTTGATCCTTAGCATCTCCAAAACGATCAGATACTAATTTCTTCTCACTGAATACTGCTTTTTGTCCGAGCTCAATTGTAGTAGCATCAATAACACGCTTAACATAGGTGTTATCAGGAATTACAGGAGAATTAGGACGTGAAGCACCAGCATTTAGTTTACCATCAGTAAACTCAGAAGGATCATAGTCAGCGACAACCATGCCCTGAACAATACCAGAAGTATCTCCAATGTTTACAATGGAAGATGCTGCGGTAGTAGAAGTTCCCTGACGGAGATATGCAAAGTTACGCATTGCTGCGATTGCTAAATCTCTGGCGTAGTTGTATCCTTCTAGAGTTTCATTAAGTTCACCAGTAATATAAGAAAGGTTATTACCAACATAATATGATTCAGCTGCCTGAATCGTATTGATGTTACCACCCAATCTTAGATCTTGTACAGCAGCATCAATCAAATAACCAATATCACGACGGCACTTTTCAATAGTGATACCTGATTTAATTACAAGACTTGGATATTTTCCAGTAATGTAACCATATGCTTCATGTGCAATGAAGTTTTTGTTCTCTTCAATTCTATCTGCAGCATCAAGATCTTTATTATTAATAGTAAGACTGCTAGGATTAAGAATAGATGCAGTTGCAGTAAATTTCTTAAATCCATTAGGAGATAGGGTAGCATTATAAATGTTACCTGCGCCAGCACTTCTAGGAGTTAGTTTAACATATAGTTTTTCATCACTTCTAGCACCAATACGGAATCCATCAATAGATGCTGCTGGTCTCTTGCCAGGATCATATGCTTCATCATCACCATAGTAGATCTTACTGTGGTTGTTAGGATCATTTGATGCCTTTACATCAATGGTGTAGTAAGCATTCTTTTTCGTATTCCCTTGGGTTTCAGGAATAGTTTTTGGTGGAATAATATCAGTGATGTATCCACCCTTGTCCTGATTAAACGCAAATCCTTTGAAACCAATTGCGTGTAATGAGGTATTACCAAAGTTGGAGTTAGAGTTGGTGATTGACATGTCACCACCTGACTCCATCAGGAAGTGATCAGCGAAACCAACAGCGAAGATAGAAACGTTCTGAATAAATGCGTCATCAGATGCACGAACGTGGAAGTTTCTCCAATCATCCTTCCAGTATGCATCACCCTTAGTGTGGTAAGGTACTGTTGCAAATGCATCAGTTAGTGATGCCTGATTGAACGTGTTAGAATATTCATCGTAACGAATGAATGCTCTATCATCTTTCTGGAGCGAAACACCCGTATACTGAGCGATAACCATTGATTTGAAACCAGTGGCTTTCAAACCATTCGCCCAAATACCGCAAATACCCCAAGTAGAACGGATAGAACAGTTAAAGACATACGGAGATGCGGATTCAACAGAGTCAACTTCCGCTTTAACTACCGCGTTTGCACTTAGTCCGCTTTGTGCTGTGTATACAGTTCCGCTAACAAGACTTACGCTAGTTCCAAGAGCTGCAACAGTTCCAGGAATTTTGTATGTGAACTTTCTACCGTCTACCAGATCAATATCTTCTACGGGGAAAGTACCATTGAGTTGATCATCTAGACCATTGTTCTCAATGGAAACGAACTGGTTCTTAAAGTATCCGTGATTAACCTTTGTAGTAACTTCAACTGTAATTGTTCCTGCAGGAGAAGAATCACTACACTTAATACTTTCAATAGAACGGATATCCGACAGAGGACCAACGATTCTAGTTTCTTGAATTCTCTCGCTGAATTCACCAGGATCATCAATTGTTGGTTGATACTGTGAGAATGCCTTAGCAACTTTCTGATAATATAGACCTAGTTCTTCCTTATCTGCATATTCAAATACAGTTAGCTTATGGTGAGAATAATTAGGAATTGCTAACTGATCCCAGTATCCATTCTGATAGTATACTTTACCTACACCATCATTCTTGTCATAAAGAGGTGAGGAAGGTTCTAAATCACCATCTTTAATAGTGAACTGCCAGAAATAGCAACCACCAGTAACATTAAAAATTGCAGATCTTTTTTCTAGTCTATCAGCAGGATCAGGAACATAAAGAGGACGAACAATAGTACGACGGAGATCATAACCTACAAGAGATGAACCTCTAGGAAGAATAGCACCACCTTCAGTATTGTTAAACCTGTAAAGAATATTGTTAGGATCAGAAATATCTAAGTTGGAATTATCTTCCCACTCATTCATCGTTTGATTGAAAGCAAACGCATCAATACCTGTGGTCCCTACAAGACCTGGACGGTTATCAATGTAGTGATTACCAGGCATAAGCATGACCGTAAATTGGTCAAACCTATCGTTATCTGGTCCTGGTAGGTACGAATACCTTGCTATTTCTAAAAAAGCACGTTGAATAGACTTAAAAGGTCTAATGGGTGAATTACCCCTGTTATTCAACTCATCCGATGCATTGAAGTCATCGGGGGAGACGTACAAATACTTACCAGTTTTACTACTAATAAGATTGTCAAGTCTAGTCAAAGCCATATTACTCAACCGCTGCGGTTACTAAGATCTGATCTCAGATTATTTATACAACTCCTGAGGCAGGATTTGAACCTGCGACCAAACGATTAACAGTCGTCCGCTCTGCCACTGAGCTACTCAGGATTGGTTGGGTGGAGGGAATACTTCATACCCTCAAGTTATGGGAATCGCTAAAGCGAATATTTGTACATAACAACAATGGTTCCCTTGGTTCGGGTTCACTTCCTTTAGGGAAGGCGAGTACCACCTCTAACCATTTACCTTACTCCGCCAAATTCCAACAGAGTTATTCAGTCACACCCTATGGAACTGATCAGGTTCCAATGGAGGTTAGGAGATTTGAACTCCTGACATCCTGCTTGCAAAGCAGGCGCTCTACCGCTGAGCTAAACCCCCAGAAGGGGGCATTTCACCCCCATGGACTACTTGGGTAAGAAGGCTAGTCTAACCCCCATCTCCCATTCAGGCAGTCGCAAGTTCGCGAGTGCGGGAGAATGCAACGATGTTGTTCGCTGCGACATCAGATGTTTTTGCATCTATTGGTTGCTTATCCAAGCAGGTTTCAGTCACGCTCCTTATACCCCGTCAAAACCATGGCACCCCCGTGAATGGAGGTGAGGGGAGTTGAACCCCTGTCCGAAATATCGGTGGCGTCACCTATTCCACAAAAGTGGAAAGCCAAACAACGGACTTGAACCGTTGACCTACTGTTTACAAAACAGTTGCTCTATCCAGCTGAGCTAGTTTGGCGTTTAAATTCTAAATGTCCCCACTGGGAACCCCAAAGTTTTTTACCTGTCTCAGGATCAATTCCCGAATCCATAACGTTATAGAAATTATAACCTAGGATGATATCATTTGTCAAGTAAGTTTTAATCCCTTTCCATTGGATCCAGCAATTACAATCGGTGTTCTTGCCATAGAACTTATTGCCAACTAATTTAAACAGTGTATCACATCCCTCTTTATATGTCTCGCCTTTTATGTCAAAATTTTTGACGCGAAATTTTTCCCCTTCTGGGTAAACACGCATCCTAAATTCCCTGTAGGGTTTATCCTGAGAATGATAGTATGCTTGTGTACCATGAAACCAATCGCCACCAATCCATTCATGATTAATAATAATTCTAGCATATCTGGTGGGATATTTTAATGCTTGTTCTTTATTGTCAAAAGTTCCTTCAAGATAATCATGAAAAAGTGTCATCAGGCATTAATTCTGGATTCATCATTTCTACAGGAAATAGACATGGGTGTAATTCTTCTTGAATTAAATATTCTGATGCTCTTTCAACTTGATCCCAAGTAAATTCAGGATTTGTTGCTGCTTCAGACTTAACCCAATGGTCTTCTAGTTCTTCCTTATCAATAGTATCGTAAGCGAACGGCATTCCCTCAATAAAATACATCTTCACAATGGTTGAATAGTTATCTGAAAAGGTGCAAAAAACGTATTTTGAGGAAAGCTTGTAACCTGGAAATGACATATTACATTGTCACAATCTGCATTATTTATGTGCATATGAGAACAAAAAGTTATTTACATACTCATCGGACCATTCTTTTCCAAACTTATTTGACATATATCCAATGACAGGATCTAGGTCTAGCATATACTGATCAAAGTTTTTATACACCTGTGTATCAATTCCTTTTGGTTGTGCAAAATCTAAAAGTTCTTTATATGCACTAACATATCGTTTAAAATTATTCAAATGATCTAGGATTTCATTTGATGTACACTTTCTAACATAGATGTACCTAGAGAAATGATTTCCAGATTCAAAAAATCTAATATCTCGTTTTGTGTTTCCAAGCATATCACCTATCAAATGAGTAATAATAGGATGATCAAAATCATAATTTGATGCTGGGTGTTGAAAGTCCCAGACTGCTAATACTCTCTTCTCATTGAAACACATTAAATCCATGCCTAAGCATGGAAGATTTTCACCAGTTTTAGGATAAACAATATTATTGTAGATACTGGTTGGACCGTCAGTAATAATAGTCTCTCTTGATTTTAAAATGTTTGGTCCATCATATAGTATAGATGATAACCTAGATCCATTATTACTCTTTTCTATAGCATTTAAACTTAAAGTTTCTACTATAAAATTTTGGTATTCTTTCCACATAGTTTTAATATAGGAGCGGGGGGACTTGAACCCCCACGACCGTAATGGTCAACAGATTTTAAGTCTGGTGTGTCTACCTATTCCACCACGCTCCCTCATGCTCGCTGTCAGGATTGAACTGACCTTAGGCGAATTATGAGTTCGCTGCATTCACCAGATTGCTAAGCGAGCGATCATACACAAATGGGTCCATCCGATTTTTCAAATTCATAAATTACATCACTTCCCCATACTACTTTACCGTCTCTCCATCCCTGATCTCTGCTCTTGTAGTAATCTCCGTTGAACTTCACTGTAGATTTTAACATACCTCCGTTGATAATGCAAGCGTCAGTCTTAACTTTACCGTCATAGTGGTCACCAGCATCAAAGAACATCATATCACAGCAATAATTATGATCACCCCAATCAGGTGTCCAATTCTGTACAATGATAACTCCCTGTTGCTCAGAAACTTTATGCCATTTATATCTGTAAGGATTTTCTTCACCTAGGTAATGATACCATTGTTTAGATTTAAATTGATGCAGTCCTATACGTTCCCAACGAAGCTTGCAGTGTGCATACTTCGCTGGGTTACCTGCTGCTTGGTGCCAATTGTCGTAGAATCCTTCAAGTTTATCACAAAAATCAACCACATTCATTGCTAAAAAATTCCTCTACTTTTCAGATATTGTAAGGTTTCTTTCATGTTACCAACATGTTGTTTACCAATACTCACTTGTGGATAGGTTGCGTCACCACCGAATTCCATTTCAAATTCGGTTTTAGTAAAATGTTTGTCTAATTTATATTCTAGAAATTCACTGACTTCAGGAACAGCGCGAAGAAGTTGGGCAATTCTCTCACACTCTTGACTGCCGTCAGTGTATATTACTGCAGTTGTCATTTATTGGTGGGGTTTATGATCTTTGAATTGATCGTGGTTTCCATCGCCAGGCATTTTGCCATAGGCACAATATTGAATTGCTTGCATAGATCCTTCTAGTCTAGTAAGATCTCGCTCAATTCTAACATACTCGTCGTATGCTTCTTGCAATTCTTGTCTTCTAGAAGACAATTGCATGGTACGTTTAGTAAAACGGTGAATTAATTGTTCGTAATTTTCAGTAGGTTTAGTCACGTTGTCTCCAATCATCTGGTTTGTCACGTTGAAACCAGTCAACTATTTCATCTGCTCCTTCAAACCCCGTTTTGTAATTAGATGGGTCGGGGTCTCCTAGTCCCATCTTATTCATAAAATCATCCATGGTGCCCTCCTCAATGTCTTGAGCAGCATGACGACGTGCTTGCTGTAACCAGTTTCTAGCAGTTGTATGACGTTTGGCAAGTTTCTCTGCCCAAATCATATCTGGTAGATCTACTGCTTCCTTGTTCGCGATCTTTTTGCAAATACCTTCCAATCTGAGGCGATACTTAGTAGATAGCATGTCATTCTCTTAACTTAGATTCCAGATCTGAGAGTTTAGTAAACTCTAGGTGTGCCGATTCCTGACGTACACACACAATATTTAGAATGTCTTCAAGGATTGTTTGATTATCTATCTCGTCATCAAGATAGTTGTCCAGTGCTTCTTTTAGATATCTGTATCTGTGCCACTCTGGACTATATGGTTTGTAATGCATGATATAGCAGATATACGTTCATAGTATAGGACAAAAAAAGAGGGGTGTCAAGCACCCCTCAACTTTTCGTTAGAATCAGAAGGTATACTTCAGACCCAATTTAGATCCGTAACCACGGTCAATATCAGAATCACCTGAACCTTGGAAAGAAACCTCACCATATGCACTAAGTGCGTCAGTCACGCCAATGCCGAGACCTGCTTTACCCGAAGGAACAGTGTCAGTTTCACCGCCATCTGGAGAGACGAGACTAGCGCCACCTTGAACATACCATGAAGTGCTTTCACCAATAACACCTTCGTAGCCCACGTGAGCGTCTGTAACAGTACCTGCATAGTTTGAGCCAGTCCAACCTGAGTTTGCTTCTACGTTAACGTAGGGTCCTGCAAATGCAGCGCCAGCGGACATGGAGAGAGCAGCGGTTGCTGCGAGTGCGGATTTAATCATTTTTTTACCTTTGTTAGTTTACTTGCGGAGTGGTTACCCGCAGATGGAGAGTCGGTTGACCCGACTGCTTGAATATTGTAGCACATGATGCGGTTGCGCGTCAATCGGTTAGTACGAGTACTTTCCTGATTTGCTACAAGGATAATTTATCAGGGTTAAGTCCAAAAAACAACCCCCCTTGTGCCAGTTTTGGCATGAGTATATTTTACCATTATGATAAGTTTTACTTATCGTTTAATCCATCTAGGTAAGTAAAATATTAGAAAAGCTAGTGACCAAAAGGTAACTAAGACTACCAAATGGAATAATTTATTAGGATGAACAATCAGACCTATGACCACAAGTCCTATCCATGTATAATCTAAAGCGCCATGAAATCTGTACCATGTGTTGGCACCATAACGTTCAATAAATTTATTTCTTTGATTTGCGAACCACGGTGATACGTGTCTCATCATAACAAAACCTTCGTTAAAGAACATAACGAAGAATCCAATCCAAAAAATCATAGTTAATTAAGATAAATTAGTGCTCCTGTAACGGTAACGTTACCTTTACCAGTAATTGCAACAGTAGAATCAGAATCAAGAGTTGATGGACCCACAGATTTTAATCCTAATGCTGCACCTGCTGTAGCTGTTAGTGCTGCTCCAGCATTAATATTAAGAGCAGCAGCAGCGTTGATTGTGACAAGATTAGCGGAATCAATAGAAATTTTACCAGCAACAGTTTTAACTGTGAATGCATTAGTTCTATCTTTAATAAGAGGTGGTGTAGGAGGAGTACCTAATGCTATTTGCTCAATGATACCACCAGCACCCAGACTAATATCACCCTTTGCTTTAATATTCATATGTCCTGGTGATACCACGTTAACTGACGCACGAGGATCATACTGTAAACTTACCTCTTCAGAAGCAACTTTCGCTTCCTGTCCCTCAACTACTGAAATCTTTGTGTCAACTGCTTCAGTTATTTGACCAGCATGAAGTTGAAGATCACCACCACCGTTAGGACCAGCTTGAAGTAATACCGATCCTTTACCAACCAAAGATAGTACATCAGCAGCTTCAAGGGTTATATTAGTTGCCTTGATTGTCACATGACCATGGCATTCAGTAACACCATCACCATATAATAATGTAGAAGCTGCAAGACCAGTTCTCCCAGATTCTTCAGTGGTTGTTGATTCTTCACCCTCAGTAGGTGAATCAGATTTAGCAGATGCAACCTCAATTTTAGGTCCATCATACTTAAACATACCACCGCCTTTGGCATTAACTAAGAATCTACCACCACATGCTTTACCATTGCCACCAGATCCTGTCAGCATCATGATATCTCCATTTTGCTGAATGGAGATACCCATGCCATTAAGTTTATTGCGAATCTCTAAATCACCATCATCATCTAGTAGAGTGTATCTCTTACCATTAATAAGGACCGTAATCTCTCTATCAATTTCTAGATCTTGAGATTCATTTTCAGTACTAGGAGAAGAATTGTCCCTAGATGCTAATTCTTGCTGTCTGCTCATAATTTACTCCTATGGACAATCAACGTACTTACCAGTGCCAATCTTGGCAGATCCAACCTCAACTCGTGCCTCTCTATCAAGACATGAGAATGATGGGATAAACCTTGCACCATATCCACCACCACCTAAGATAATAACCTTAGGGTATTTACTGAACGTGATTGATCTATTCTTTATTCGTACACTAACAACTTTTCCATCCTCTACTACAGCTTCAGCAACTGTAGGGTCACCATCTACATATACATCTGGTTGAGATGTATATTTTCTACCAGGACTTAGCATGGTGAATGAATCAATGATACATTCTTTATTTGCAGTTTGTGGTGTATTGAGTTTATATCCAAATCCAGGATCAGTAATCCTAATCTCAGAAACGCGACCACTGTCATCTAATAGGGCAATACCTGTTGCTCTAGATCCTTCACCAGGAATGATAACAGATGGTGCTTCCTGATAAGGATCACCAGGTCTATCAATTGGAATATCAATAATACCACCACCTGGTGTAGTGATAGGATTCCCAGCAGTAGGAGTCTCTGGTAACTTAGTAGGTTCCTCATTAGTGCTTTCTTCGTTCTCCATATCCTCCATTTCTTCTGGACTAAATCCTGAAGTATCTGAAACAATTATAACACTATCCTGTGCTCCTGTACCTGCAATACCAAATACCAACACCTCTTCGTTTTCAATGTCAGCATCTTCAGCAATACCAACAACAACTTGAGCAGCATTGTCTTGTATTACAAAATTTCCTGATAGTTTTCTTTCAACAATATCACTAGGAGTAATTCCTGTTCCAAATATACGATAGAATAACCTAGTACCAGAACTTACATTAGTGGTAGTAATATTAAACCTAATAAACTCTCCTTCCTTCACTGAATTTCTATCAGCAACAACTTTATAAGTTGGAGTTGCTGTTGGATCAGTATCTTCTAGGTCAGTAGTATCTTCTGGTTCAGGAGTAATTAACTCTGGTAATACAGGAATAGGTGGAGTAGATGGTGGTGGTGGAGGTGATGTTGGAACTTCTCCAATTGGTGGGACTGGATTGTTAGGTGTATTAATAGGGTTCTCTTTTATAGTGCATTTAGCAACATATTTTTTAGCGTACACAGGAACAGTACCTGGTGAACCTCTTGTAATTCTAAGATAAAAATTCTCAGCATCGTCTTCAACAGAATCTGCAAAAGTTCTGACTTTAATAGTCTTTGAAGTTTCGCCAGGAGCAAATCCTAAAATACCATCGGTCTTTTGATAATCAACATTCTCTTCAGCAGTACCGTTTCTGGTATAGTAACCAACACTAGATGAAATATTAATATTACCAGATCTATTAATCTGGAACTCTGCAACATCTCCCTCAAGTACTTCTATATCACTCCAAGAATAAGAAATAGCTTTAGAAGATTCAGGGGGATTTTGAATTCCACCAACAAATACAACTTGTGTAGGTCTTAATGTAGTTCCTGTGTATGCATCTTCACAGGTATATCTCGCCCAGTCTTCACCAGTTACAGGGAATAAATCATCAGTAATATTTTTTAGTAAGTCATCTAAGAAATCACCACGATCATCTGTACCACAATTAGTACAAACTTTTGTAGTTTTAGAGCATGATTTACCAGGACCATTACATTGAATTCCAAGTAGATCTAGAACATAATTAATCGCATCGCCAATAATATTGATAGCAGAAGCAGCTAATCCAAGGATATCTTGTAATGGTCCAAGAACTGTTTCCAATAAGTCATTCATTAATGATTGAATCTTATTAAGAATACCCTCTACAAATTGATCTACTTGGCATGCTGCTGCCTTGTAGATGTTAAACAGATATCCAAAAATAAGATCCTCAAGAAATTTAGCAAGTCTATCTCCTAAGTCTGCCATCTGACAACCAACAGAGTTTAGGATATTATTAAAGAATAATGTAATACCAGATAGGGAATTACCATCTTCAGATGGACGCAGAAGAATATTGATTAGATCTTTGATTCCTGCTTTTAGTTTTTCTAAAATAAATCCTTTGACTGAAGCAGTAAAAGTTCTAATAATTCTAATTGATTTATTGACATACTTTCTACCAATGCCAACAGCATCAAATAATTCTCCAGATAACTCACCTACTAAGTAAGTACCCAATTTACCATCATTTCTCTGAGTTTCATAAAGCATCTCAGAAAATAATCTAGTAAAGGTATTTTTTAAATCAGTCTCTTTACCACAGGTATCAGCAACTTCCAGACACCAGTCAATTCCACCAGGATTACTCTCAGTGTTTGGAGCATATTTTGCTTTTATAAAGTTATTAACACCTGAAGAAATTACTGTATTTGTTTCTCCATCTTTAACTTGAGTACCTGTAATAGAATGACCAGCTTCTTGAGGAGTTGGTTTTGCTGTAGAGTCATCATCTTGATCAAATGGAATCTTATTATCATCAGCAATATAAGTAATAAATTCCTTGCAACCAGTTTCACCTGGCGTAGGATCTTGAGCAGGTTCCTCATTAGTAGAATTAGCAACTCTACCAACAGAACCCATAATTACAGGTTGTTGTTTTTCAGGATCTAGGAAGAATCCTATTACCCATATACCAGGTCCTAGTTGATCAGATACTGATGTAGCTCCACCTGGCGTATGTGGGGATGTCACAGGCATCATTGTAATTGCCCATGCCAAGTCATCAGATGATACTGCATCACATGACGAAGGGTGATGTCCTACAATTCGGACTTTATAACGTCCAGATTGTTTGAAATCACCTTTCTTATCAGATTCAATTTGACCAATCCACCACTGGAATCCATCTCCTCCAATCTGATTTACTGGATATAACCCGTTCAGATCCATATTAATCAGTCTTCGTAAATTCTACATTCATCAGCTTCTGGTTCCATTTCACAATACAATTCCAATGCGGTTGGGTCGTGATGATCACCACTTTCAATTTCTTTTTTGTGGTTTTTAGCGTAAACTTCTAGTTCATGCAGTTCTTCTTCTACATGACGACGCATTTGTGGATTGGTTGTTGGATCCTGAAGGATTTCTTTGTCTTTTTGAATATGAGATTCAATAGAGTCCATATTTACTCCTTAACGTACGTTGCTTTCTTTGTTTTTAATACCGTATGAGTCACGGATTAATTCAAGTACAGTATATACATTCTGTTCAGATATGTCAATTTGTTGATTGACTGTTTTGATCAAATATGTACCACTATGTTCTGGATCCCAGACATCATCTTTTCGGATTTCATCTGGTACTTGATTAGGAATTCTTATTTCTATAGTATCCCCAGCACATAATTCTAAATGACCAGTTAGAGAAATAGTTAATTCCTGATTGAACATAATGCCTGTTC
>Ga0213860_10000262_pt1 | contig 20680 bp, 28 predicted proteins | sample PICome_3_FD_160118 | JGI IMG/M metagenome (GOLD analysis project Ga0213860, IMG submission 160118) | Coastal seawater microbial communities near Pivers Island, North Carolina, United States - PICO550 | ecosystem: Environmental > Aquatic > Marine > Coastal | place: USA: North Carolina...
GCTTTCGCCCATTGAGGAACACTCCCCACTGCTGCCTCCCGTAGGAGTCTGGACCGTGTCTCAGTTCCAGTGTGTCTGATCGTCCTCTCAAACCAGATACTGATCGTCGCCTTGGTAGGCCATTACCCCACCAACTAGCTAATCAGCCGCGAGCTCTTCCTAAGGCAGATAAATCTATTTCACTCGGAAGCATATGGGGTTTTAGCAATCGTTTCCAACTGTTGTCCCCCTCCTTAGGGTAGATTCTCACGTGTTACTCACCCGTCCGCCACTTGGGTATGAAACCCTCGTACGACTTGCATGTGTTAGGCATACCGCCAGCGTTCATCCTGAGCCAGGATCAAACTCTCTTAAAATTTCCAGAATTTTTATTTATATTTGATTTCTTCAAACTGTCTAAGGATTATAAATTATGAGATTGATAGAATTTATAATTTTTTACGGAAATTATAATTGTTTTTAAATTAAAAGTAAAAAAATACTTTTATAAAAAGTTATTTTATAAAAGTATTTTTTTACTTATAGGCATATAGAAAAATATGGAATTATTTAAAAAGATTTGCTTTTTTACGTTTTTTCATGTATAATTGGCTATAAGTGAATAAAATATACTATATAGTAGTCTACGTTCGATAATACGGGATATAGCGCAGTTTGGTAGCGCACCTGCTTTGGGAGCAGGGGGTCGCAGGTTCAAATCCTGCTATCCCGACTCGAACGCTAGTTCTTCATATAAGTTATTTTTCACAATTTTTAAATTCTATTTAATCAATTGAGGAGAATTTATATGGCCATATTTCCTACTTTTGGCTTTGTTGAATTTTTTGATCAGTCACTTGGTCAGGCTTTCTCTTTTTTAGGATTAACTGATCTGTATACTGTTATACAGATGCTTTTTAAAGTATTCACAGACACGTATCTACCTAGAATAAATGATTTTGGTATGGTAAGACATTTATGGATGCCAGAACCATATGTTGAAGGTTATTCTCCTTTAAGATACTCTGTAACAACAAGCCCAACTTTTTTACCTGTCTGGCTGGATCATTTTTTTATTGAAAAAAATCTTTATTTAAAAGATGGGTTTATGCAACAATGGTTGTATATCAAAGCATGGATTGTTCTAGCAGCTTTATATTATCAAAAATTAATAAATTTAAGATTTAGTTTAGGGTTTCTTTTACAAATAAATCCATATGTTCCACCACTAAGTGGTCTATGGTTTGTTACAGATTGGGGTATAAACGCTCTTTCTGGTTTTATACCAATTTCACGAGGAATGGATTTTAATCCAATACTCTTCAGTGGATTATTGGGATATTTTATTGACAGTACTAGGTCTTTAACGTATGCATTACCGTATACAAAAGAGGATTTAAAAATTAGTCCTGAATATGGTTCACAATTAGCTGCGGTAACAGGTGAAACTAAACGAAGGTTTATGCAAGTTGAACCTGTAAGTGAAGTAACTACCGATCAATATTTATTTAAATATTATTTTGAAGGAATTCCAAGTTTTTATCTAAAAACAAATACAGAACTTCCTGAAGGATTATTAAGAGAATATTGGTTTGAATCAATAAACGGCCCATCCATTGTTAGATATTTATTAGATACTTATCCAACTATCGATATTAGGCCACAATTTTTACGTGATCGACAAGTCGATGAATTCTTAGTCCAATATGATCCATTAATGAAAGGTCAAATACTCCCATCTATTAAAGAAAAATATTATTATTATGATATTAAAGATGAACATTTACCGTTAATTAGAGAAACACTAGATCGCTGGGCCTTAGATAAACGCATTCCTATTAATGAAGAAACAATAAAATTAGGAAGACAAAAAAAATTAGAATACACTATTGCTGAAAAAAAAATTGAAATTGTTAATATTTTACCATCTAAAGAAGCAAAAGAAATTCTAAATTCGTTTCATAATCAAACAGATGAAGATATTTTAAAGAGAATAGATGAACAGACTTATAACCGGTTATTCCCAAAAATAGAAATTACTGATCCGATTAGTTCTATTTCAAATAAAAATTTATTAAAGAAATTTGAATTCAATAACAAAATAGAAGCAAATCAAAATATGACAAATAGTTCTGAACTTTTAACTGATAATTTAAATCTTACTGAACTTTTAGCTTTTTCTGATTCTGATTCTGTGATATATAATCTATACCAAAATATTCATATTCCAATTAATAATTGTATTGAAACACTTTTATCTATAACGCATTAAAATTTAATGCGTTATAGATAAATTAAGTTTTTAAATTTATTTTCTGTTCAATATATGTTATTGCATCAGAAACAGTTATAATTGAACTTGCTTCCTGTTGATTAATGTTAATATTAAAATTATCCTCAAAAATTGCAATAATTTCTAAAAAATCCCTTGAATCTGCCCCAAGTTCATTTTTAAATTCGGCTTGGGGTTGAATTTGTTCAATTTTAAGACCAAATTGTTTACTCAAAATCGTTTGAATTTTAACCAAAATATTCGACATAATTAGATAGTTTTATATATATAGATTTATAGTTTAATAATACTAAAAAAGAAGAATCGCGAACTTGAAAAAATTTATCGTTGACAAAGAGATTGTACTGAATTATTATCGTAATATTATTTTAATTAGGGAGTAAAATTAAAGTTCACAGAATTTAAATAATTTAAAAGAATTTAACATCTATCAACTTGATTTAAACTTATTTTTATAAACTATTAGTTTCCTCCATAGTTTAAATTTTAAATTCTAGATTGTTGACACCAAACAATAAATCATAAAAATTAAATACGAATATGCCTAAATTAAAAACACGTAAAGCTGCAGCAAAACGTTATAAAAAAACAGCGGCTGGTAATTTTTTAAGACATAAAGCCTATAAAGGACATTTATTAAGAAAAAAAACAACAGTACAAAAACGTCGTTTATCAACAACTCTTTGTGTGAGTGTAAGTGATAGTAAACCAATTAAATTAATGTTACCTTATTAAAAAACAATGGTTAGAGTAAAACGTGGGAATGTAGCGCGTAAACGTCGCAAAAAAATCTTACATTTAGCAAAAGGTTACCGCGGAACACATTCAAGATTATTTCGAGTAGCAAATCAACAAGTAATGAAAGCTTTACGCTATTCTTATGTTGGTCGTAAACAAAAGAAACGAATTTTTAGAAAATTGTGGATAACTAGAATAAATTCAGCATCAAAACTAAATCAATCAAAATATAGTAAAGTAATTCATAATTTTAAGAGTGCAAATATTTTATTAAATCGAAAAATGTTAGCACAAATAGCTTTAGTGGATGCACCAACATTTTCGGAATTAGTAGCAGATACAAATAAATAAAAAATGAAACAATAATTAAAGAAGATAAATAATTATAATTATTTATCTTCTTTAAACTTGCGATACAATTTTCAAAAGTAAAATAGTATTACAAGTTAATTTTTCTTTTTCCCCTTGTCAAAATTATTTCTTGGTTTACCTAACCATCCCCACCATAATTTAAAACGGTTTCGATTCGATAATGGGACATCTTGCCAACAACAATAACCTCCATCATCTGGATGCATACCTCTTAGTTTAGGGCCACTGTGCATTTCAGCAGTTTCAGTAAAAAATGGTAAATAGTAATATTGAAAACAAACAGCATGTAACATCATTATTATAATCGCCCCAATAGTTACAACCATATGAAGATGGCAGAAGTTTCTTACCCATAAACTAGCGTACCCTCGTTGATACAATTTTGTACAAAATTGAACCCAAATAGATAAAAATAAATCAAATATTTGACAAATTGACCAATGCCAACGCATTGCGTATGGCCATCGATTTCTAGTCATACGAACCATAAACCCAAATGTTATAGTTGCTCGAATGGAATGCCAACCAACATAATGATCTATAAAATAAGCTAAATCAACAATTGTTTTATAATCAATAATATATTTTAGTACAAATGTATAAACCGAAATTAAACCTTTTGAAATAAAACTTAATTGAAGTGTACTTAATAATAAATCAAAATAACCTAAGATTAAATTAATGGATAGCCATGGCCAATCCCACCAATCAAACTCTAACATGTCTTTTGGTCGAAAATATTTTACCCATGTAAAGTCGTTCATTTCTTCAGGATATGGAACTTTATAGTTTCGAGCGATCCATTGATAAACGCCAAAGCCTTTTTGATACCCTGTATTATAAAATCCATAGGTAACATCAATTTTTGTTAACATAGCACCATACCCTTTAAAAACTAAATATAAGACATCATGGTAAGCTAAAGTACAAAAAAAGCCAACTAAACCAAGTTTTATTGAGCTTGCAATACCTCTCTTTTTATATAACCGGAAATAAAACATTCGAATAATGCATAAAATAAACATGCATTTGAATAAATCGGCTTCAGTAACCGAACTGACCCAAATGTTTTCAATACCTACCGGTAATTCTCGATATAGTCGATACATTATGAAAAGTGTTTTAGGTTTTTAGTTTTAAAATAATAATTGTTAAGTCTAAAAATGGCTCATTAGACGGATTCAAATAGACTTAAACTTAATCCATAGCTATCATAACCTAAAAAGGATTAAATAGCAGTAATATAGAGCACCACTAAATAACAACATATAAATAAAAATCTGTCAACTCACCATTTTTCTAATAAAAATTAAAGTTAAAGTATATAAAGATGTTACTAATTTTATATACTTTAACTTTAATTTTCTTCATACTATAATGAAGAACCTAAACCTGAATATGAACCATAAATAAACAAACTTAGAATGGCAATTACTGCTAAACCACCCACTAAGCCTACTAGCCATAAAGGAATTCTACCAGTATTAGACATATAAAAAAACTCCTATAGATAAATATTTAGTTGAAAAAGTAGCTTGAGAATAATACGGCTAAAACAAAGATTAATAAAAGGCCCCAATAAAGAGACGTTCGGTTTAATTCTACTGCTTGTTTATTAGGATTTGGACCTGTCATAAAATTTTTCCTCGTATATATTATAGATTTATCGTTGAATAAATTGCATTGCTGTAATACCACCTAAAAAGAATACAGTTGGAATCGCTAATCCATGGATTGCTAACCAACGGAATGTGAAAATAGGGTATGCTACTGGTTGATTAATATTTTTTGTCATAATTTTTACCTTATTATAAACCTTTCGTTAAATCTTCTAACTCTTGTTTTGCACTAAAACGATCATTTACCAATGGTACTTGTTGACGGTCTTGCGTAAAGTATTCATTTGGACGTGGTGTACCAAATACATCATATGCTAAACCTGTACTAATAAATAACCAGCCTGATACAAAAAGTGACGGAATTGTAATACTATGAATAATCCAATAACGTACACTTGTAATAATATCCGAAAACGGACGTTCACCAGTTGATCCACCAGACATAATACTATGCTCTCCTTTCTTAATAATAATTGTTACTCATTCGCTAATAACTCAAAGAGCGGGCAGGGGGAATCGAACCCCCATCATTAGCTTGGAAGGCTAAGGTTTTACCACTAAACTATGCCCGCATATTTACATTTATTGTATATCTATGCGGACAAAAAAATCAATGCAAACTTATAAGTTTTCCAATTTTAAATCTAAAAATTTTGCTAAATCAGCCGCTTCTTCTTCGATAGTTGAAATATCGATAGGTTCTTGGACTGGTGTTAAAGGTATTTTTCGCTCATCTTTTAAGCACAAATAAATTACACGCTGTGGATTTAAACCTTCAGAAATTTTTATACCTATTGACCGAATATTTAATAATGGATAGGTCAACAAAATTTCACGGTTATCTCCTGGAAATCCACGTCGAACAATTTTTACTAAACTTTCAAGTTTATTATATTCATTATAACCACCCCCAACATCCCAAATAATTGTAGCTAAAATATATAAACTTAGAGCCATGCTAAGTGTTCCATAAAATATCATTACAATTCCCTGAGGAATAAAGGTTAATGAGGTTGGGTTTGCAAATGGTAATAAATTAATCTTAAAGTAACTTGAAAGACCTGCTAATAAAAATCCAAATCCACCAATAAAAAGAACGATTGTCCAAAAATAGTTACTAAATCGTCTTGAACCAACTATTTTCTCTTGACGAATATTCTCTTGCATTCTAAGATTTTTGAAACTTTAAATTAATTTAATTGATTTAAGACCAACAAATAAACCTGCGGCTACGGCAAAACAAAAACTAACTAGTAAAAGATAATCAATAACAACTGTCATAATATTTTTTGTGATATGAATATGAAGTTTATAAAATTTTTTATATATATTAATATATATTATATAGTAATATATATAAAAAATTTTGGTCAGTAACAATTTTCCTGTATGGAATGAATAACTGATTCAATTATAGAGTTCTACTATCAAACTAATTAAACTTTACATTTAAGATTATGGCTAATTTTATCAAACCGTATAATGACGATCCGTTTGTAGGACATTTAGCAACACCAATAACTTCATCAGCAGTTACACGTGCGATTTTACGAAACTTACCGGCTTATCGAGTAGGATTAACACCATTATTACGTGGTTTAGAAATTGGTTTAGCTCATGGTTATTTTTTAATTGGACCATTTGTAAAATTAGGTCCGCTTCGCAATTCTGACATAGCATTGTTAGCAGGCTATTTTTCAACACTTGGTCTAATTATTATTTTAACTTTAGGCTTAACAATTTACGGTTATGCTTTACAAAATACTGAAACAAATGAAACCGACGCTTTAGGCTTCCAAACAAAAAAGGCTTGGAACCAATTTAAAGGTGGGTTTTTTGTTGGAGCTTGTGGAAGTGCGAGTTTCGCGTATATTTGTTTATCAAGTATTCCAAGCTCAATTTTAAGCTAAACCAAGAGTTTTAATAAATCGATTTTGATAAAAATCGATTTATTATATAAATATCCTTTTGAACAAGATAAAAAATTATAAAAAATTCAAAAATTATGTTTAATACTACATCTGTAAATTTACAGGAAGAATATAGAAAAACAGACATAGCTAAACTTTTAAACTTATTAGACGAAGAATTAGTAGGTTTAGTACCAGTTAAAACAAGAATTCGTGAAATTGCTGCCTTATTATTAATTGATAAAGTAAGAAAAAATTTAGGTATTACTGCAGGTAGCCCAGGTTTACATATGTCATTTACAGGAAGTCCTGGAACAGGTAAAACAACAGTCGGTTTAAAAATGGCTGATATTTTGTACCAATTAGGTTATATTGAAAAAGGTCATTTATTAACCGTAACACGTGATGATTTAGTTGGTCAATACATTGGCCATACCGCTCCGAAAACAAAAGAAGTATTAAAAAAAGCAATGGGTGGTGTACTATTTATTGATGAAGCTTATTACTTATATAAACCCGATAATGAAAGAGATTACGGTTCAGAAGCGATTGAGATTTTATTACAAGTAATGGAAAACCAACGTGATGAATTAGTAGTAATCTTAGCGGGTTATAAAGAACCTATGGATAAATTCTATGAATCAAACCCTGGTTTATCATCACGAATTGCAAATCATATTGACTTTCCAGATTATACAACTCCAGAATTATTAACAATTTCAAAAATGATGTTAGAAGAACAACAGTATCAATTAACACCAGATGCTGAAGTTGCTTTAACGAGTTATATAGATAGACGTCGTGAAAAACCATTATTCGCAAATGCACGTAGTGTTAAAAATGCATTAGATCGTGCCCGAATGCGTCAAGCAAATCGTATTTTTGATAGTCGCGGGCAAATCTTAACAAAACGTGAATTAGTAAATATTGAAGCACAAGATATTTTACAAAGTACAGTTTTTAATTAAATACTAAAATTAAAAAAATATGAGTTTACTTGTCATTGGAGCAACAGGAACTTTAGGTCGCCAAGTTGTTTTACAAGCTTTAAGTAAAGGTTATTCCGTTCGATGTTTAGTTCGCAGTTTAAGAAAAGCACAATTTTTAAAAGAATGGGGAGCTGAATTAGTCTACGGAGATTTAAGTGTTCCCGAGACTATTCCTCCTTGTTTACGAGGAATTACAGCAATTATTGATACTTCAACAAGTCGTCCTAATGATGAAACAACTATGAAACAAGTTGATTGGGATGGGAAATTAGCTTTAATTGAAGCAGCAAAAATAGCAAAAATTAAACATTTTGTTTTTTGTTCGGTTTTAAATTTAGAACAATTTCTAGAAATTCCATTAATGCAGATGAAAAAAGGTATTGAGATTAAATTAAAAGAATCAGGAATTCCTTATACCATTTTTCGATTAACAGGTTTTTATCAAGGATTAATTGGTCAATACGCAATTCCAATCCTCGAAAATCAACCGATATGGATTACAAGTGAAAATACATCCGTATCATATATGGATACACAAGATATAGCAAAATTCTGTTTACGAACATTACAACTACCAAAAACAAAAAATAAAACGTATTTTTTAGGTGGTCCGAAAGGATGGTTATCTTCTGAAATTTTAGCACTTTGCGAACAACTTGCCGGTCAAAAGGCAGAAATAAAAAAAATACCAATTCCATTTCTAAAATTCTCTCAACAATTTTTAGAATTTTTTGAATGGGGGCAAAATATTACAGATCGATTAGCGTTTGTTGAAATCTTAAATGTTGAAAACAATTTTTCAAAATCAACCTTTGATTTATATAAAACATTTAAAATTGATTCTACAAAAATTGTTAAATTAGACAATTATTTTCAAGATTATTTCATTAAAATGTTAAAACGTTTAAAAGATATTAATTTTGAAGATATTCAAAAACAAAAGAATTTAATTATCTAAAGTTAAAAAATTATATATATATATATATGAATTATGTAAGTTTGATTGTTAAAATTATTGAAGAACCAAAACAACAATTTTTGGGGTATAAACAATACTTAACTGTTACAAAATTAACAGGCAAATATACTGCGCGACGAAATAAAAATTACATTAACACTATAAAAATAAAAGCTTGGGGCAAATTAGCATATCAAGTAAAAGAATATTATAATGTTAATGATTATATCTTAGTAGAAGGTTTTATCAGTATAAAAAAAGAAGAAGAAAATGCGAATTCGCCATTAATAGTGGAAATAACCGCTAAACGTGTCTTCCCATTTTTAATGGAGTCTATTAAACCAACAGCAAATTCTTCAATATTATTTTAGAATTATAAACTTAAATGATTCATAATCTTAATATTTTAGTATAATTAATAATATTAATCACGATTCCTAGGAAAAATTTAATGTTAACTTTAAAAATTTTAGTTTATACAACAGTTATTTTCTTTGTTTCTTTATTTATTTTTGGATTCTTATCAAGTGATCCTTCAAGAAATCCAAACCGTAAGGATTTAGAATAAGGAAATTTAATGGTTTAGAATCTATTTTAAAATTAAAAATATGAAATAGATTTTAAACCATTAAATTTAGTTTATAGTTTTTTATCATTTAATTATTTTACGTTAAATTAAAAAACGTTTTTCTATCAGACACTATTATCATTGATAAATTTTTTGAAAACTAAAGTATAATGTATGTATTAAATCTTTTCTACTTTTTGAAATTTTTTAGCAAAATACAAGTATTTCTTTAAAATATAGTTCATGAAAAACTTTAACATAGTAAGTTTACTTATAGCATTTTTAATTGCAGTAACTCCTCAAAATGCAATGGCGGAAATTGGAGGCTTAACAAAGTGTAGCGAATCTGCTGCATTCACAAAACGTTTAAATGCAAGTGTAAAAAAATTAGAACAACGTAAAAGTAAATATGAAACAGATTCACCTTCTGCTTTAGCTTTACAACAACAAATTGATAGAACAACAGCGCGCTTTGAGAAATATAGTCGTGCAGAATTATTATGTGGCAACGATGGTTTACCTCATTTAATTGCAGATGGACGTTGGAGTCATGCTGCAGAATTTATTCTTCCTGGATTTGGTTTTATTTATATTTCTGGTTGGATTGGCTGGGTAGGACGAAAATACTTACGTGCAGTTAGTACAACATCAAATCCTGAAGAAAGCGAAATTATTATCAATGTACCATTAGCATTACGTATAATGTCTACTGGTTATATTTGGCCAATTTCAGCATGGCAAGAACTTATTAGTGGTGATTTAGTAGCTGCAAATGATGAAGTAACAGTATCGCCACGTTAACTAGATTTTTTACTTATTTTCAATATCAATTTTATGGATAATTTTCAAAAATATTTATCAACAGCACCTGTTTTATTAACAATTTGGATGACATTTACTGCAGGATTTATTATTGAAATAAATCGTTTCTTCCCAGATATGTTAGGATTATATTTCTAAAATTTCTGTGGTCTTTAAAGTACTAAAGTACTTTAGTACTTTAAAAGTAGTGACTTTTTTTAAATTAAAAAATAAACTATACGAAAAGTAAAATAGAAATTATAGTTTTAACTATAATTTCTATCTATATTAAAGAGATGATGAAATACCATCTGCAGCTGCGATACTAATAACTAAGACAACCCATGCTTGGAATGCGCGGTTAAAATTATCCTTAGACTCTTCCCATTCACCAGGCGTTGCTAATGCAACTGGTACAGCTACAATTAAACCTAATGAGATTAAAACAAATAATGCTACTAAAGCTGTTATCATAAATATTCCTTAAATTTTTTATATTTAATATTGATATATTACTTCGCGGTGTAATAAACGCTATTGCTTTAAAGATTACCCTTTTTTACGGCTAATAATACAATTACTACAGGACCTGATAACATAATCACAGTAGTGGCTACTAGTTGACCGATAACTTGCCAATTAATCATTTTTTAAATCCTTGATACATAAGTTTTTAGTCGATTTTGTACTAACAAAATAACTTATAATGTTATTAGTCATTTTACTTTAAAAATAGGAAAGTAAATAAATTATTTTTTAATAATATTTTTAATGTATTGTTTCATAATTCATAAATATGAGTACGATTTTTAAAAATGAAAAATATTTCGTTCTTATTAGTGAAAAGGATTTAATATTGGAATGGGTCACCTGGGACTCGAACCCAGAACTAATCGGTTAAAAGCCGAGTACTCTACCATTGAGTTAGCAACCCTACACCTATCCTAACATAAAAATTTAGCAAAATCAAATTATTTAATTTAACACCAAACTTCATTATTATAAAATTAACCATTTTTATTTATTTTTTCATAATTATGTCAATAAATAAAAATTTAATATTTATCTATTGACATAATTAGGGGTTTATAGTAAAATAATGTTAGCGGTTTAACTTAGAGCGCTTTAAGTTATAATTAACAAAAGCAAATAAGGTTCGATTCGATTAGTAAGCCCCCATCGTCTAGAGGCCTAGGACAGCCCCCTTTCACGGGGCAAACAGGGATTCGAATTCCCTTGGGGGTAATATTCTACTAAAATAACAACAATAGTCCTCGACTATAATTGGAGAAATTAAGTTTTTTATATATCGGTTATAATTTTAAATAAAATAAAATGAAGACTTAATTAATATTTGACTTGTTTTTACAAGTCAAATATTAATTTTAAGCTTGAAAGTTATGTACTAAAATATTAGTAACGAGAACCTTCTGGATTAGCTTGTACACTGTAGCTCTTAATAGTGTAAGCGATGAAACGACCTGCACCTTCTTGACGATCTAAGAAGAAACCTGGTTCGTTAGCTGGACGGTTTGCAATGAAACACATAACACAACTTTCAGTACCGTAACTTGCATCAAATGCGTTAAGACGGATGTAACCGTTTGGTACAGATTTACGTGCTTCTTGTAATTCAAACATTACAGCTGCAGGATCTTTAATATCAAATAAAGGTAAACCCCATAATTCCCAGTAAGAATTACGTGGATGTGGATCATCTGTCCACTCAACGTTCATCGCCCAACCTTTAGTCATAGCGTAAGTAACTTGTTTCTCAATTTGAGCATCAGTTAAATCAGGTAAGAAAGAGAAGCAACCTTGTGTAAGTCTCACTATTCAAATACTCCTTTAGTAGTTATAAAATGATTTAGTATATTATACGTTAGCTGTCGGTGTTTCAGCGAAATCAGCTGTATCTGTAGACGTGTAGTTAAATGAAATATCTTTCCATAAATCTAATGCAGTTTGTAAAGGACCACAAGATTTAGCAGCTTCACGTAAGATAACAGGACCGATGTCGTTACTGAATACATCTAAACCTTCGTTACGAGCTAAAACCATAGACTCTAAAGCAACACGGTTAGCTGTAGCACCAGCTTGAATACCATCAGGGTGACCAATTGTACCACCACCGAATTGTAAGATTACATCATCACCTAAGTAGTGAATTAATTGGTGCATTTGACCACAGTGAATACCACCTGAAGCTACAGGCATACATTTACGTAAACTAGCCCAGTCCATTTCGAAGAATAAACCGTAAGGTAAGTTAACAGGAAGTGCTGTTAAACGTAAAGTATCGTAGAAACCTTTAATCATTAAAGGATCACCTTCTAATTTACCTACAACTGTACCAGCGTGAATATGATCAACACCAGACATACGCATCCATTTACAGATTACACGGAAGTTAATACCGTGATTCTTTTGACGAGCATATGTAGAGTTACCTGCACGGTGTAAGTGTAATAACATATCGTTTTCACGAGCCCAAATAGCAATTGATTGAATTGCTGTGTAACCCATAACTAAATCGATCATTACAATTACAGAACCTACAGCTTTAGCATACTCAGCACGTTTGTATACTTCTTCCATAGTACCAGCAGTAATGTTTAAGTAAGAACCTTTAACTTCACCAGTAGCACAAGCTGCACGGTTAATACCTTCCATACAGTATAAGAAACGCTCTCTCCAACGCATGAATGGTTGTGAGTTAATGTTCTCATCATCTTTTAAGAAGTCTAAACCACCTTTTAAACCTTCATATACTACACGACCATAGTTTTTACCAGATAAACCTAATTTAGGTTTTACAGTAGCACCTAATAATGGAGCACCATACTTGTTTAAACGCTCACGTTCTACAACGATACCAGTTGCAGGACCTTGGAATGTTTTTAAGTATGAGTGAGGAATACGCATATCTTCTAAACGTAAAGCAGAAATGGCTTTGAAACCAAATACGTTACCAATAATAGAAGCTGTAATGTTAGCTAATGAACCTTCTTCAAATAAATCACATTCGTATGCGATGAAAGCGAAGTATTGATCTGTAGTACCTGGAACTGGATCTACACGGTAAGCTTTAGCACGGTAACGTTCACAAGCTGTTAATAAATCAGTCCAAACAACAGTCCATGTAGCTGTAGAAGATTCACCAGCAACTGCTGCTGCTGCTTCTACTGGATCTACACCTGGTTGTGGTGTAATACGGAATAATGCTAATACATCAGTATCTTTTACTGCGTATGAAGCATCCCAGTAACCCATTTTAGCGTATGGAATTACACCAGATTCGTAACGGTCACTTTTAATTCGAGTCCGTTCTGATACAGATTGAGACATGTATTTCTCCTTAAAATAAAAAGGCAATATATAATAGATTTTTAACTAATTATGAAAATTAGTTCTATCGGTTGAATCTTAAATACCAACCTTAATACATAATATATCATGACTTAGTTTCTTTAAAACTAAACTATTTATTAAATATTTAATAACTTTTAAGAATGAATCTAAACGTAAAATTTGATTAACATAGGTTTAAATCTAAAAATAATTTTTTTATAATAATCTACAATCACACTTAACTATTTAAATTGAAATTATATGTTATTATTAATTTAACAAAATTATGCCTAATCAATCAAACAAAAATATTAATACTAGTCTAACACAATTAGTTAATCAACCTTATAAATATGGGTTTTCAACAAAAATTGATAAAGATACCATTGAAATCGGATTAAACGAAGATGTTATTAAATTAATATCACAAAAAAAGAATGAACCGCCGTTTATGTTAAATTTTCGATTAAAGGCATATAAAAAATGGAGAAATATGCTAAATCCAAGCTGGCCTCATTTAAAATTTCCAACTATTGATTATAACGATATTATGTATTATTCAGCTCCAAAGGTGAAAAAAAAAATCAATAGTCTTGATGAAGTTGATCCTGAATTATTAAAAACATTTGAAAAATTAGGAGTCTCATTAACTGAACAAAAACGCTTAACAAACGTAGCGGTCGATGTTGTTTTCGATAGTGTTTCTATTGCTACAACTTTTAAAGAAGATTTGGAAAAATATGGTATCATTTTTTGTTCTATTTCAGAAGCAATTCAAGAACATCCAGAACTTATTAAAAAGTTTTTAGGAAGTGTCGTTCCGATTGGTGATAATTATTTTTCAGCATTAAATTCGGCTGTTTTTACAGATGGATCTTTTTGCTACATTCCAAAAGGTGTAAAATGTCCAATTGATTTATCAACCTATTTTCGAATTAATGACCAAAAATCGGGTCAATTTGAACGGACTTTAATTATTGCTGAAGAAGATAGTGAAGTGAGTTATTTAGAGGGTTGTACGGCTCCTCAATATGATGATAACCAGTTACATGCAGCAGTTGTTGAATTGATTGCATTAGAAAATGCTTCAATTAAATATTCAACTGTTCAAAATTGGTATTCTGGAAATGAGCAAGGAAAGGGAGGCATCTATAATTTTGTAACAAAACGGGGATTATGTACAGGTAATAATTCGAAGATTTCTTGGACACAAGTTGAAACAGGTTCTTCTATTACTTGGAAATATCCCAGTTGTGTTCTTATTGGAGATAATTCACAAGGTGAATTTTACTCTGTCGCTTTAACAAACAACTATCAGCAGGCGGATACTGGTAGTAAAATGATACATATTGGAAAAAATACAAAAAGTCGAATTGTTTCAAAGGGAATTTCAGCCGGTTTTTCTAAGAATAGTTATCGCGGATTAGTCAATATTACAAACCAAGCTATTGGTGCTCGAAATTATTCACAATGTGATTCTTTACTTATCGGGAATAATTCAAATGCAAACACATATCCAATTATTTCGGTTCAAAATTTAACGACAAAGATTGAACACGAAGCATCAATCTCAAAGATCGGAGAAGAACAAATTTTTTATTTTTTACAACGTGGGATTGCAATAGAAAAAGCTGTTGAACTTATGATTAGTGGATTTTGTCGAGATGTGTTTACAGAGTTACCATTAGAATTTGCTGCGGAAGCGGATAGTTTATTAAGTTTAAAATTAGAAGGAAGTGTCGGATAATGAATTTAAATACGCCTATTTTAGATGTTAAAAATTTAACTGCATCTATCAATGATATAAAAATTTTAAAAGATTTAAGTTTGCAGGTTTATAAAGGAGAAATTCATGCAATTATGGGCCCTAACGGTTCAGGTAAAAGTACTTTTTCAAAAGTTTTAGCAGGTCATCCAATGTATGAAGTTTTAAGTGGTGATATTTACTTAAAAGAACAAAGTATTCTACATCTTGAACCTGAAGAACGCTCACACTTAGGATTATTTTTAGCTTTTCAATATCCTATAGAAATTCCAGGAGTGAGTAATGAAGATTTTCTTCGTATTGCATATAATTCAAAAATGAAATTCGAGAATAAAAATGAAGTTGATCCAATTGAATTTTTTTCTATAATTGCCGAAAAACTTGAGATTATTAATATGGATCCAAGATTTTTAAGTCGAAATGTTAATGAAGGATTTTCTGGGGGTGAAAAGAAACGGAATGAAATTTTACAAATGGCATTATTAGATTCTGATGTTGCAATTTTAGATGAAACTGATTCGGGTTTAGATATTGATGCTTTGAAAATAATTTCAAATGGAATTAATAAATTAATGACAAAAGATAAAGCAATTATTTTGATTACGCACTATCAACGTTTACTAGATTATATAAAACCTGATTATATTCACGTTATGCAAAACGGAAAAATAATTAAAACAGGGACGGCTGAATTAGCACAAGAATTAGAAATAAAAGGATATGAATGGTTAAAAAATAATGGTTAAAAGAGCTTTTATATAAAAATAACCCTAAAAGGTAAATAAAAGGTATATAATGTGTATTGTTCCTGTATATTTTTTAATATTGGGTAATTTACTAAATTAGTTAAATTATATGTACCCAGATAATTTTTATTCAAGTACTTTTACATTGTTAGCGGAAGCAGAAGTTGGAAAACACTTTTACTGGAATATTGCAGGTTATTTAGTTCATGGACAAGTCTTACTTGTATTGTGGCTAGTATTTGCAGTTCTACTAATTTTTTCTTTCTTAGGTTCACGTAATGTTGAACAAATTCCTCGCGGTTGGCAAAACTTTATGGAATGCGTTCTAGATTTCGTAACTGATATTGCAAGAAATCAATTAGGTGAAAGTTTCTACAAAGAATGGTTACCGTTTGTTGGTACTTTATTCTTATTTATTTTTGGATGTAACTGGATTGGTGCAATTATTCCTTGGAAATTAATTGAATTACCAGAAGGTGAACTGGCAGCGCCAACAAACGATATTAACGTAACTGTTGCGTTAGCCTTACTTACATCAGTTGCATATTTTTATGCCGGTTTAAGCAAAAAAGGTTTAGGGTATTTCAAACATTATATTGAACCAATTCCACTTCTTCTACCGCTTAAGATTCTAGAAGATTTTACAAAACCATTATCATTAAGCTTCCGTTTATTCGGTAATGTACTTGCAGATGAACTAACAATCTCTGTACTAACTTCGTTAGTACCTTTAGTAATTCCATTACCGATTATGATGTTAGGTATCTTTGCAGGTTCAGTACAAGCTTTAATTTTCTCAACGCTAGCTGCTGCTTATATTGCGGAAGCTCTTGAGTAATTTGATTATTGTTATATTCTTCTAACAAAATTTTTCTAAAATTCTATTCACATTTATTAATTAAAATTTAATTATGGATTCTATTATTTCTGCTGCTTCTGTTTTAGCTGCTGGTTTATCTATTGGTTTAGCTGCTATCGGTCCTGGTATTGGTCAAGGTAACGCTGCTGGTCAAGCCGTTGAAGGTATCGCTCGCCAACCTGAAGCAGAAAACAAAATTCGTGGTACACTGTTATTATCTTTAGCTTTCATGGAAGCGTTAACTATTTACGGTTTAGTAGTAGCATTAGCTTTATTATTTGCTAACCCATTTAACAGCTAATTAAATTTTACATATTTTGAACTATAGATATAATTAAATTTTTTAATTATATCTATAATATTAATTTTTAATTTGAAACATATAAATTTTATATGGTTAATATTTCAACATTAATTGCAAGTTCAGAAGGACCTGGTGGTTTATTTGATTTTAACTTAACTTTACCATTAGTCGCTATTCAATTTATTTTATTAATGATTATCCTAAACGCTCTTTTATACAGTCCATTGTCGGCTGTTGTTTCGGAACGTAATGAATTCATTTTAACTAATTTAGCGAACGCTTCTGAAACGTTAGCAAAAGCAAATGAAATGACTGCTGAATACGAACAAGAATTAGAAAGTGTCCGTAAACAAGCACAATTAGAGATTACAAATTCACAAAAAATTCATAAAGAAATTTTTGAAATTGAATTAGATATTTCGCAAAAATATATTGATAATTTATTAGATAAACTTACAAAAGATATCTTAAGTAAAAAAGAAATTGCTTTAAATAGTTTAGAAACAGTAACTCAATCACTGTGTACTGAAATTGAAAGTAAATTATCTATCTAATTTCGTGTGATTTGTAATTTTCCTTTTTATACGCCAACAGTTTAACTAAAAACTATAAAACATGGAAAATTTTGATCAAATTTTTACATTACTTGCAGAAGGTGAAGGTATTGGTTTAAACCTTGATATTCTGGAGACTGGGGTACTTAATATCCTTGGTCTTGTTGCGATTCTTATTTATGTTGGTCGTGATTTTTTAGGTTCAATTTTAGAAACGCGTCAGGCTGAAATTGTACGTAGTGTACAAGATGCTGAAGAACGCTTAAATGAAGCAAATAAACGTTTAAGTGAAGCTCAAAAGCAATTAAATCAAGCCAATGTGATTATTGAGCAAATTAAATCAGAAACACTGAATACGAAAAAAGTTTTACTTGACGCTGATTCAAATCAAGCAAGAAAAGACTTATCAACACGTTTCAGTCGAGCAATTGCTGCTCTACGATCTAAAGAATTACAAGTATACTCAGAAATTAAAAGCCAGATAATAACATTAGTCTTAAAACGCACTGTTACAAAAGCTCAAGAAACTTTTGGACCAAAAAACCGCGCTATTGCATTAATTAATGAGACTATCAATAAATTAGAAGGAGGATTGTTATGATAAATCCTTTAGAATCAAAAATCGCGGCTCCATATGCTCGTGCCTTATATGACTATTCTAATTCCCAGAACGTAACTCATCAAGTTACAGGTGATTTTCAAAACTTAGAAGTTTTTTTAAAAAAGACAGAAGATTTAGTAAAATATTTAGAAAATCCAATTGTAAGTACGGAAGCAAAAGCTGAAATTTTAACTAAAATTTTGAAACCACAATTGAATGATGTAACATTCAAATTCCTTTTAATTTTAGTTGATCGGAATCGTATTAATGTATTACAATCGATTATTTCTAGTTATTTAGAATTAGTTTATAGTGTGGCTTCAATTAAAATGATTGAAGTTGCAAGTGCATTTAAATTTACTAATCGTCAAAAAAACACATTAGTAAAAAAATTAAAACAGCTAACGAATGCTAGAGAAATTCGTTTAACGTTAACAATTGATCCAACACTTATTGGTGGGTTTTTAATTAAAACCGATTCTCAGGTTATTGATTTAACAATCAAAGGACAATTACAACAATTAGCTAAACATCTAGATACTGTTTTAGAAATTTAAAGACAATCAAAATCTTTTATTAACTTTTTATTTTAAAAAATAATACAATGATAAATATTCGTCCAGACGAAATTACTAGTATTATCCGCGAACAAATTGAGAAATATGACCAAGATGTTAAAGTCGATAATGTTGGTACCGTTTTACAAGTAGGTGATGGTATTGCTCGTGTTTATGGTCTAAGCCAAGTAATGAGTGGTGAATTACTAGAATTTGAAGATAAAACAATTGGTATTGCACTTAACTTAGAGAATGATAATGTTGGTGTAGTATTAATGGGTACTGGTCGCCAAATTTTAGAAGGTGGTACTGTTAAAGCTACAGGTCAAATTGCTCAAATTCCAGTAGGTGAAAGCTTCCTAGGACGTATTGTAAACCCATTAGCTATTCCAATTGATGGTAAAGGTGATGTTGAAAGTACTGATACGCAATTATTAGAAGCAATGGCCCCAGGCATTATTAGTCGTAAATCAGTATGTGAACCTTTACAAACAGGTATTACATCAATTGACGCAATGATTCCAATTGGTCGAGGTCAACGTGAATTAATCATTGGTGATCGTCAAACAGGTAAAACTTCAATTGCTGTAGACACAATTATCAATCAAAAAACAGAAGATGTTGTTTGTGTATATGTTGGTGTAGGTCAAAAAGCTTCAACAGTTGCACAAGTTGTAAACGTTTTAGAAGAAAAAGATGCTTTAAGTTACACTATTGTTGTATCGGCAAGTGCTAATGATCCTGCAACGTTACAATATATTGCTCCATATGCTGGTGCAGCCTTAGCTGAATACTTTATGTATAAAGGAAAAGCAACATTAGTAATCTACGATGATTTAACGAAACAAGCAATGGCTTATCGTCAAATGTCATTACTATTACGTCGTCCTCCAGGACGTGAAGCTTATCCAGGTGATGTATTCTACTTACACTCACGTTTATTAGAACGTGCTGCTAAATTAAGTGATGCGTTAGGCGGTGGTAGTATGACTGCTTTACCAATTATTGAGACACAAGCAAGTGACGTATCTGCGTACATTCCAACAAATGTAATTTCAATTACTGATGGTCAAATCTTCTTATCGAATGATTTATTTAATTCAGGTATCCGTCCAGCGATTAACGTAGGTATTTCAGTATCACGTGTTGGTTCAGCTGCACAAACAAAAGCAATGAAAAAAGTTGCTGGTAAATTAAAATTAGAATTAGCTCAATTCGCTGAGTTAGAAGCCTTCTCTCAATTCGCATCAGATTTAGATGAAGCAACACAAAAGCAATTAGCACGTGGTACGCGTTTACGTGAAGTATTAAAACAACCACAAAACTCACCATTATCTGTTGCTGAACAAGTAGGTATCATCTATGCGGGTATTAACGGTTATTTAGATGATTTAGCAGTTTCAGACGTTAAAAAATATTGTGCTCAATTATTAGTAACGTTAAGTGCTAGCAAGCCACAATACGGTGAAACAATTGCAACTACAAAACAATTCACAGAAGACGTTGAAAATTTATTATTAGAAGCTATTTCTGATTGTAAAGCTGGTTTTGATTTAATTGAATAATTAAATAATTAACCAATTTATTGTATAAAAGTAAGCAATTTTTAATTCTCTTACTTTTATACAATCCATTCTTTCGGTTTCAGTCTTTGAAAAGCAAGAAACTGCTATTTTAAAAATCTATCCAGTAAATCAAATTAAATTAAACAATTTT
>Ga0213860_10000264_pt1 | contig 20634 bp, 17 predicted proteins | sample PICome_3_FD_160118 | JGI IMG/M metagenome (GOLD analysis project Ga0213860, IMG submission 160118) | Coastal seawater microbial communities near Pivers Island, North Carolina, United States - PICO550 | ecosystem: Environmental > Aquatic > Marine > Coastal | place: USA: North Carolina...
AAGGCGAGCTGTGTTGTCGTCGGTACAGCACCTGTTGTAGCACTTCTGCGAAGCTTAATTGTGTTTGCCATCTGGCTGTCCTAAATGCTATGTAGCTGGACACAACTGACTATATAGCCAGTGTAATCAATATATTTTACCTTCAATTATTAGAAGGTGCCGCCATCGACATCAAAACCAGAGGTAGATCCATCTTCGAAGAAAGTAACAAGATCGCTCAAAGCAACCTGAACCATAGTGCCTGCATCGTTAACAACAAAGGTATCAGTAAGAGCAAGTGTCGTTGCAGTTGCAGTAGTCGTCCCATCAATTACTTGTATTTCAGGTTCAGTAAGTGCAGCCAACGCAGTTGCTGCGTTTGCATTCATCCCACTAAGGGTGTCAAGCTCAGCGTCGTAAGCTTGAACATCTGTGCCGATAACAAGACCCAAGTTAGTACGAGCGCCAGAAGCATTGCTAGCCCCAGTGCCGCCATACAGAACAGCGATGTTCGTGCTGTTCCAATCACCAGTCGTAACAGTACCAAGAGTTGTGATGCTGGTTTGTCCGACATAAGCAGAGTCGATGTCAATCGCGTTTGCACTTACACTAATTCTATTGGAAGTGCCAACTGCATCAATAGTGTTGCCAGTCTTTGTTAAACCATTACCTGCTGAAATCTGACCGGCCCCAGAGAATTGCGCAAAAGCAAGGCTGGTTGTATTGAGAGTAATAGGATTGTTGGTAGTAAGAACAAATCCAGCGTCAGCATTTGTTGTACCTTCTTCCACAAAGGTAAACATGCCTCCAGTTACTTCAGCATTGCTGTCTGCATCAGTAGCTCTTGACCAAGTACTAGAATCACAGACATAAATACCGTTATCTGCCCCTGTAGTTTGATCTTTGACAAGAACTCTGTCACCAGCGACGACAGAAACACCATCAATGGTCTGTGTGCCTGTCAGGTTAATGTTACCGGTCGTTGCAACACGGCAAGAATCTTTTACATCTAATCCAGAAGCAACAGAATCAACGTAATTTTTAGTTGCCGCATCTTGCGCAGCAGTAGGATCGGCAACGTCAGTAAGCTTAAAGCTATTGATGCTTACATCAGCCCCAGGAGTTGCTAACTGATCAATACTATTTGCCTGTACTTGCGTATCAAAATCACTAACTGCACTTGCTAAGATGCTGATTGTCGAATCTGCTGCAGCCGTAAGACGACCCTGAGCATCTACGGTAAATGTTGCAACTGCATCAGCAGCGCCATAAGAGCCCTGCGTAACAGCAGTGGAATCTAAATTAACAGTAACTCGGTTGTTGCCAGTGACGCTGCTTAAGCCAGTACCACCTGCAATAGTGAGAGTCTCTGAGTTTAAAATAATAGACTCATTGGAACCTGTGTCTGCAGCAACAGCTAGTGCAGAACCAGTCGTCGTCAGAGCATTATCAACATATGCAGTAGTAGCAAGTTTTGTGCTGTTATCGCCTGAACTTTGAGTAGTCGCTGTTGCTGTGCCGGTCAGCGAAGTTGTGCCAGAAAAGGTTTTATTGCCTGTAATTGTTTGGGCAGTACCTAAAGTTGAGAAAGCCCCTGAACCACCAATTGCAATAATAGACGTAGCTGCCGAAGCAGTGCCGCCTTCACCATAATAAAGAATATCGCTTAACTCATTAAATGCCAGTTCAGCATTAGCTAGAGACGAAGGTGCTCCTGCTGTGCCAGCAGTTCTTCTTTTAATTCGAATTGTGTTGGCCATTAGAAGTCACCTCCGTCAGCGATACTAGGAACAGTTTGCAGGTTGGCTTTGAATAAACCAGTAGCGGCTTCGTAAACAAGCACACTTTGATCTATTTTTCCAGTTAAATCAACATCATTTAAAGTTGCTAAAGAGCCTGCGGCTCCAATTCCAACATTAACGACATCCTTGCTGACATCGAGTGATGAAGTGCTGGCTGACTGAGTCAGTGTATTGACTGTTTGGGTTTTACTAACACCTACAGTGTTGCTTACAACATCAACAGTTGTGCCACCAGAAACAGTAATACTGTTTGTTTGAAACGATACGTTGACCATGACTTTTTAGTCGAAGATCAGGGCTCCGTATAACCAGGATCAAATAATACGTTGCCTTCTAATATATACTCCCTAATGCCAGTGCTGTATATGACCATACAATCCCAAACTGCATTACGTAGACTTGACTTTGTCATAGTGCTAGTAACAGTATGACTTAGACTCAGTGTGAATTGACCTGCTGCAGCATTAGTAATAGTTACAGTAAGATCAGCAATTTTTTGATTTAATCTTCTATCCCAAATTTGTGAAATGACGGTATGACCAGCAAGGCTGAAGCTTGCATCAACATCTACAGAAAATGTTGATTTCTGATGTATTGTAATGTCAAGCGAGCCTGGTGTCACGGAATACAGCAACCCTGAATTAGGTTACCTGTAAGAGCGAATCAAAAATCTCCGCCATTGATATTCCCTGATTCCCACCTACTGTTTGAAGAGTTATAACTTAATACATGTCCCTCGGCTACACCATCAACATGAACATCGCTAATATCGTGTAATTGTTTACTTGGACTTACTCTGACAAATATTGATCCATTTGTATGAGCATGTATTACTGCTGCAATCGGCATCTTGAGCGACGGAGCTGCTGGCTCAACATTGACCCATGCTCCTGGCGTTGCAGGATCAACCCAAAGAAGGTCACCATCGCTAAATGCGCTTGTATCGACACCACGAATTTTACCAATAGTTGTGACGAAACCATCCGAAGCACCAGCTAAATCTTGATCTGCTACACCAAAAATATGATAGCCAGGCTCAGTGCCATCAGCAATAGCGGGCTTGACTTTAATTCTGCCACTGTTGCCTAATGTTCCTGCAAACATCAAAGGCGTGCCTTTGTTTATAGTTGAGGTATTGCTGTTATTTCTGCAAAGTACAGTGGTTTCTTGTCCAAGATGTAAGTCAATCCCGTTTGTATGCAGGTTGAGGCTTAAATCATCTACATCATAGAACAACTCACCATCGACACCAGTTGTTGTGAAGCTCGTATCAAATTTAACACTTTCATGTGTTGGACTATTAGTCCAACGCACATCTTGATCTGTAGCAGAAGCTTTTTCGATCACTGCATATTGATCACCACCAGCAGGCAGGCCACTACCACCTCCGCCACCGGCTGCTTTAGAAACTTGCGGAACATATCTTGATACCCAAGTTGTTCCGTCGTAAGTAAGGACCTGGCCGACCTTGCTGTCTTCTACAAAGACATCACGTAAGTCATTCAGCTCTGCATCGGTCGCCAGAAGGTCTCTGCCGTCTCTACCGGGCAATCCCTGTGGTCCACGATCACCAGGCATCCCTGGTGGTCCTTGCGGGCCTTCAGGGCCTTGTTCGCCTCTTGCACCATCTATTCCGTCTTTGACCTGTTGCGCTGTCTCTAGGACTTTCTCGACGCGTTGTATGCGCTTCTCTTCTTGCTGCTCTCTATTTACTTCTTCTACAAAATCTTTTAACTGTTTTGTTACGAGACTGTATATTCTTACTTTTAATTTTGACGCAGTATATTCGATCTCTGATCCTGGAAATATTGTAGATATAACTTCTGCTACTGTCGAAGTTTCCGAATCAGTCAGTCCCATGAACTCTACGTTCCAGACTGCTTCAACTCCATTTATATTTGGAAGTCTTTTGATTGAAGCAGACGGGCCAAAAGCTACTGGCGCTCGACCAGCAACGTCAATAGAAATTACCTCCATAATCGATGCGACCAGCGCATCTTTCTGGAGTGCCAAGCGGATAGATTCAGCAGAGCTAATCCGCGCTGTCATAGGACGAGTGAGGTCTTTCTAGGTTGCCACAAATCAGCGCTTAGCTTTCTTTGTGCCTTTACCAGGTGCTAGTCGGGCATTCTTGCCGTGACCGTTTCTGGCACGGTTTTTTGATGCATTTTCTAGTTTATATCCACCACCTTTTGCATGGCTTACGTCTGGACCGCCTTTGCCCATGATGCCACGAGCTCTACGCTCTCTTGCTAGTTCTGCTCTATACTTCTTTCTTTCGGGCGTAGCGTTTCTTTTAGCATCGTAAGCATACTTCTTCTTACGTGCTTCTGGATTCTTAGCGTAGAATTGTGCTGACCTAGATTTTCCAGCCATTACTTCTTGCCTCTTTTCTTATATCTATGAGAAGCTCCATTACCTGAGTGCTTGTGCCGTGGCGATGCTTTGCTCCCATACTCAGAGATGACCTTACCTTGCTGCGCTTTCCGACCTGACGTCATTTTTGCAGTAGACAATGATAATGCCATCTCTGTAATACCTTTAGTTTAGACTTCCGTACTAGAAAGATCCGCCGTCTTTGTTTTTGGAGCCAGGAGCATAGGCAGGCTTACCTAAACTTCCGTCATTCACTGGATCAGCGATATCTCTTCTTTGCACAACAGGGTGCGATGCACGAATATCGGCGTCAATGTTGACGCCATCAATGATTCGCGGACCTTTTAAGTATTGAATATCCTCATTCACTTGCTACCTTCCTCTTTTTCTGTAGGTTCTACAACAGGTGCAGGTGCAGCCTTTTTGACAGTCTTTTTCGCAACAGGCTTAGGCTCTTCAGTGCCCTTTTCGACCCAACCCATTTCGACAAGCTCACGAGCCTGAACAGTAAAGTAAGCCTTACGCTCTTCACCATTTTTAGTGTAAATGGTTGGCAATTTAGGTAAATGCATGACAATAAAAAAGGGGTGACCCTAGCCACCCCTATTATTCCGTTTTACCTAGATCAGCCGATGTTTTCGACCATATCGAGGAAAGCAGCACCCACGCTAACGGTGCCAGAACCGGCAGTAGCGGTGTACTTGACAAGGTTGTCAGCGTCGCAAAGAGCGCCGCGAACGTGAGCAATACCCACGCCGCTCAGATCTAAGTCAGAAGCGGTGAAGGTCACATCTTGGCCACCAACGTTGAAGACAACAGTAGCGTTACCGGTGATGGAGGTGTTAACCAGGATGCAGCGGATGGTTCTGACGCTGGTTAAGGTAACACCAGGATCAGCATCAGTAGTAGTGACGACCAGGTTGGCGTCTAAATCAAATTTTTCTCTTGGAAAAATGCCAGTAGATCTTGCAGCCATTTATTTGACCAAATAAGTTTACAGAAAGATGGGGGCAGAGCCCCCTTATATCAGGCAGTTGCGTCGACGTTGGTGAGGCGAGCAGCGGAGCGACCATTCACCATGGCCAGACCGCAGTACCACTCAACGCGGATCACGATTTGAGGTGAAGCGCTGGATTCACCCAGGTCACGGACCTGAACACCACCGTTTTGGATGCCGGTCAGCAGATCGTTGCCGAAGGTGACGACATAGACGCTTTGATCAGCAGGGGTCGCGTCCAGAATGGCAGCGTTCTGATGGTCGCGGTCGAGCTCGATGACAGGCAGACCTGCATACACCATCTGCTGGTAGCCGAACTCGTTACGAGCGATGTCGATCTGAGCAGAGGTACGAGCTTGCTTGGTGAGGTGACGACGAGCAGACTTGGACATCACCAGATACTTGGTGCCGCCCTGTGCATCGACAGCGTCGATGGCTTCGTCAAGAGCATTCAGATCAAGAGCGGCTGCGGAAGAGCCGTTACGGATGACCTGGCTGTTGGTGGCATGAGCAGTGGCAGGCAGGCGAGCAGCCAGACCATCAAACTCAGCAGGAGACTGGTTGGAGTCGCCGTTGATAAACAGAGATTCCCAGGAAAGACGCATAGCACGAGTCTTAGCCTGCACTTGATAAGCGCGAGACTCGGGGCCTTCCAGATCCAGGATAGCGCGATCAATCTTGATGTCGCCACCGAACAGACGGAGGCTCTCAGACTGTTGGCTAACTTCAGCGTAGTTCTCAGCGTAGTTAGCGTTGTAGTTTCTGAAGCCGACATCGCCAAGCGACTCTTCGCGCTTCCAGAACAGACCGTTGCCCTCGATGTTACGGAAGGGCATCACAGAAAGCAGCGGACCAGCGGCCAGCTCAGAAACGATTGCTAGTTCCTGAGGGTTGGTGGCATGCTTCTTAGCTTCGACGAGACTAAGTCCCATTTTTTGTTACTCCTAAGTTGAACGTAAGGAAAGGTGAAACTTTGTCGGACATCACGCCCAAACATCGAAACACCCTGCCAGTCCAACCATCACAGTACGACGAAGCATGGGTGCTTTCTAACAATATAATTCCGAAGTTTATTATTCCCATTAAAGAAGGCCCCTTACGGAGCCTTGCTTTTCATCCAAACGCCCTTTGGAATAGTTCGTCTCGACTCAATCCACTTAAGTCCTCTACAGGTATACCGTTTGTATCGGTGCCTGCATAATTAAGACCAGCCCCTGATCCTTTGACACCCTTAAAGAATGTTCCATAGACAGGATGGATCTTAAAAGACGTAACATAGTCTTCTGGAGTTAGACGTTTGCCAGTCTCAGAATCGAGTAACGGATCTCCTTGACTATCAACAACAGTCAAAGAGCCATCGGCTTCTTGTCTGAATTTACCTGACATCTGCTCAGCAAACATGTCAAAGAAAGATACGCCATCTGCAGCGTCAGTTCGACCGCCTACGGCATTGAAGACTTTTTCGAGCGCATAACGCTTGTTCAGTTCTCCAATCCTAGTTTCAGCAACCTTTGCCTTTTGCTCAGCCTCTGCTGCAACTCGACCATACTTCTCCTCGATTGCTTTGATTGACTCTCCATACCGAGACTCGATCTCTGCAGCACGAGAAGCTTCAGCCTGTAGCTTTTCGTACTCGTCAGGATTGACGTCAGCAAAACGTTGAAGTTGATTTTCTTTTTCTTTGATTTGCCTTTCGTAAGTCTTACGTGCTTCACGTTCAGAACGCAAAGCCTTCATAAGATTAGCGACCTCATCAGGTGAGTAGCTTTTATCTTCTTGTACAGGTTGAGTAGCGTTTTCTTGCGCTACAGACTCCGTCTCGGTAGCCTGAAGGTTTTCTTCGCTCATTGTGTTAAGGCGTCACGCCATGAATGCAGCCTATTATTCCTATCGAGTATTATAATATCTTCTATTCATCCGTGGATAAGTTGGACCCCATCCTATGTTATATTCGTATAAAGAATTTGCTTTGCGTTGATAAACATAAGGCCTGTTTCCGACCTGCATATCTTGTACCTTTTCCCTTGGCCTGCTTTGCACAAACTTAGCCACTCTTGCTGTACCATACGGCACTCCCCCGCTCCAGCCTCTTACGTTACCAAAATTTCCTGTCCTTTCCATTACTTCGTATGACATGTATTGTCCTAAAACTTGTTCTGATTGAAAATAATATTTTTGACCTATTGTTAGAGTGCTATAACCAGGTACGTCATACTCCAAAAATTCGCCTGGATATTTAAGCCCTCTAAATCCTGGGTCCCCTGGCGTAACAATATTAAAACCGAAGTTTGTACGATCATTAGTATCAATCAAGTAATACCTGACACCCTGCACTAAATCAGTACCACCAGTTGTATTGCTGTTAGATAGAGTCCAAGATTGGGTCCAATTGCAAGCCGTGACATTGATTCTGCCACGCATTTGTGAAGGATGATTTTTACAAACGTACCAAACCGTACCGCTAAATCCGATTGGTGGTGCTAAATAAACTATGGCACCTCCGACAGCCCATGGAACTACAGTGTTTGGATCATCAGGATTAAATCGCACCTCAAAGGGATGATGCACTGTAAGATGCGAATTTATTGGACTTAGTGTTAAAATAGTTCCATCTAATATATCTATAGTAGGATTATCAACAGTCGCATACGGTGGATATATACTGTTTGGATCGAGTGTACCATAATCCCAAAATCTATAAGCTTGGTTACCACCTGCAATTTCAATTAATTCGTAACGGTTGTTTTGCCAGTCATTAAGATTAGTAGTAAGGGTTAATTTGTGTCCACCATATATGTTCTGGTGATTATCACCATAATTGTAAAAATTACCAAAATATTGGCTTAAAAGATATTGGACGTTTTGTACAGGCAGCAAAAACAATTCATCTATAACATCCTGAACTCCCTCCGGTCGGTTATGAACATCTAAATCTTGATTATCAGAACATCTATCAATAATCCTATGAGCATCAGCCATTGTCATTCTAGGCCCAGGTTTTGTCCCAGACATCAAGCATGCCAGAAATCCTGTTCCAGTAGGATTAGATGCGCTTGTTCCAGAGTATTCAACATTATACATAGGTGTCCCATGTCTGAGACTCACCCAAGCATTATTATTGGCGTGATCTATATTGCCTGATGCGATTAATTTTTGTCCAGGAGCAAACCACGTAACACCGCCCCAAGAAGAGAAACCGGCCTTTTGGCCAGGACCGGCCGTTGCCCCTGTAACAATAGGGCCTGACCCAGTAGTGAGTCTGCCTGATATGCGACCAGGTCTTTCATGATCACCATTACTCTGTACTACTGGGAGATGTGCATCGATATCATCGTTTATAGCATTAACAACTCCTTCCAAAGAAATAGCCTGACGGCCATTACCATTTGCAGCCGAAAAATTTATAATAGGTGGATTTATGTGCTTACGAGGAACTAACCACTCGCCTGTGTTGCCAGCGGACAATGTTACTGTTATACCTGATTGTATACATGGGATACCCACACCATAGCTGGGAACAACCCTCTGGTTCATTTTGAAAGAATTGTATGTACCCGAACTTACACCGAAATCAAGTCTAACTCCCAGATCAGTCCATCCAGTAGGATTAGGATTACTAGCGCTATATGTCTGACCATCGATCCATTCAATAGAGTCGATATTCGTAGCAACCCCACCTGCCTGCCAATCTATCATTCGAGTCAGTCCAGAAGCAGCAAGTTTATCCCATCTGCCAACCCTGCCCATTTGTGCTGCATTTATAGTCCTATTAGGCCATCCTGTGACAGGATTTTTTTTCTTATGCTTATGCCAATCAACGGCCCAAATTGTGCATTGGGTTAAACCTATACCCCTCGGAAATTCAAAGAATCTAGCTTTATTGGCAAATCCATGATATCTGCCGCCTATTGTTGAAGCCGACTGAACGCCGTGACTATCGCCTGTGGATGGAATGTCATATCGATACCAAGTACCTAAAGTACCATCTTCCGCTCTAGTGTTTGGTATTCCATTGTTTACGTTATAATTATATTCCCAATCATATTGAATAACTCTACTGACACCATTGTCGTCAAATTCTGGATTACCTATGGTAAGTTGCTGATCCCACATAAATATATCAACGTTCTCACCATCCCCAATTATTGTTAATTCTTGGTCAAACGGCGCTCCAGGCGGGAAATAGCCAAGTTTTCTTTCTTGAGTGTCACCCCAAACAGCAGGCCATTTCCAATCTCTTGCTTGTGGGTCAGCCCCGTAACCGAAAACACTTCTAACGTTTCTGACCGTCGGATCTTGATTAAATAAGCTATAGTAAGATACTATTTCATTTGGTCTAAGTTCGATAGGTAAATCGCACTCCTCTACATATGGTTTTGACCTGACAATCTCAACTTGGTCTTGACTTAACCAATATTCGGTATATTCAGAATTAGGCCAAAGTTTTTTGAGCTCAAACCCTTCATTATCAAGATCTTCATATAATTGCTCTAAATCTAGTACATTGCAACGAACAAAGTATGGGAGCTTTTGCATCACACCTCAAGTTGTAAGTATTTAACCGAAACAGTGATATTTTGTGATGCAGTATGTTGATTTTCTATTTTCATATAACATGTTGTTGACGGAGTAGAGTCCATATTGAAACCGAATACAGATGGAGTCATGATAATTGTTTCAGTCTGTCCGACAGATCCAGTCGTAAAAACTTCAGCAATCACACCAGAGCCACCAGCAGGATCAGTGCCGCTAGTTCTTGATGAGTCGTTATATCTACTATTGCTATCTGTATAAAAAGTTATCCAGCAATTAGTAGTTGCTGTTACTTCTAGTAAAGCGTATGTTTTTGCAAGATTGAAGCTTGTGTCAACAGGTGAACCTGCACCGACAGAATATTCAGTAACACTCGCAGTAGCCCTGGACTGCAAGCCAGTGCCAGTATTTGGTTGATTTTGGTTTTCCCATTGACTTGTCGTTGAATTATAGACAAGTATTTGGTTATTAGCTATAGAAGTGATATTAGTATCAGTTAATCCAGAAACACTACCACCTGGGACAGTTTGATTTTCAAAATTACCAGTTAGAGAATCGTAAACTAATGTCTCTCCGTTCGATGGCTGATTAATCAGAACATCTGTTAATGCATTTAAACCAATAACAGATCCACCATAAGTTGCTGTCGGCTGCCATTCACTCGCAAACGCACTATAGGCAAGCACATCTCCATCATTAGGAGACATACTGCTTACATTTGAGAGCGCTCCTAATGTCGTGATGTTTGCTTTAGCTTCTAGCTCCCACTGTGAAGAACTAGAATTATAAACTAAAATATTATCGTTCTGTACGCCTCCAGCATTTACGTCAGTTAAACCCGCCAGCGTTGCATTACTAACAGTTTGTGGTGTCCAAGTATTACCGTTCCAACCTAAAACCTGCCCTGAAGTAGGGCTAGTGCTTGCAACGTTTGTAAGATCTTGTATGCTAAGTAAACTTGTTTTTGCAACTGGCTCATATCTACTAGCACCACCATTGTAAAGCAGAATATTTTGATCTTGTGCTTGTGTTGGAAGCACATCCGAAAGAGTTCTTGTATCTAGTGCAACGTTTATCCATCGCGATGTAGTAGAATCATATTGGCAAATCTGATCATCTTGTAACGACTGGAAATTAGTGTCAGATAATGTTGAGAATGCTCCACTTTGTGCTAAAGGACTCGTAAATGTCCATTTTTGCGCTTGTGAGTCATAGGAAATTACATCGCCATTATTTGGCGTCGTATAGGTAATATCATCGATTTTTTGAAGGTTTATAAGTGAATTTTCGTAGTTACCGGTGTTGAAATTGTAAAATAATGTTTGGTTAGTTTGCGGAGAGATACTACTTATACCGCCTACTTGAGATATGTCTGGATCTGCATTGACTGCTGAAAGTAAATTAGCAGTGAGAGAACCGTTACCTACAAACAACTTACCAGTGTCTGTATTGTAAATGATTTCGCCGTCTAACGGTGTCACAGACGCCGTCATTTCTGTGCTTAAACCGCGACGAATCTGTAATGCCATTTTATTTTTAAAGCAGTTTAGTCTTCCTGTCGCTATAAATTACCTAAATTATACCGTACTTTTCCCGCTGTTTTGGGGACATTTGGACTGAAGAAATATTGAGCAATCTTATGCGCATGAAAGGTAGGGATAGCCTGTATTGTTGGCTTCATAATTTCAGTCTGCAATACAGTTGGTGCGCTGTCTCTATAATACGATCTAAAAGCATCCGGTATATTTAAGACGTCAAAAAGACCTTTGCCATTTAAATAAGAATCAAATACAACAAGATCTCTCGTCTCTTGTGTATCAGGAGCTGGAACAGATGTTGTAGGTGTTGTGTCTGGATTGAGTGACATCATGCTTATGACACCACGACTACTGCAATGCAAAACAACCTCGTCTTTTTGTAATTTTCTTCTAGACTTTGCTACATTATCAGAATTAGTAACAATACCTATACCAGGTAAGTATTGCATCGCTTTGCTATGCATAAAACCAGGAGCTCCAAATTTGTTTGATATCAATCCCTGCGTAGCAGATCTAGGTAAGTATTCGCTGTTATTCCAGCTAGCGCCAGGTGATTGCGTTAAAGCTACTGCTTTAGCTAAAACAGCAAAATCCGAGTTAGCTACGGTGCCATCTCTATAATCTTGAGCCGAAGAAACTGCGGCTTGTCTGAATGGATCGGCTAAAAACTGTTCATAAGTACCATACTTATAAAAATAATTGTAGTTTGTCGCGTCTTGCTCAAATGTGACCCATTCGACATAATCACCGGACTTGTCTCCTGGATTATTTATATTGTAATATTTTTCTGTCTCTTGTACATGTATAATTCTTTTTACAATAGGTGCAACTGAAGTAGGCGGATAGAGCTCACGATTAGGAGAAGGTATTTGTCCAGAGTTCTGGAAGTTTAGTTTCTCTCCGCCCCTTGTACTAAGGTTGAGAATTGGCTTAGGGTTGCTCCAGTTCTCCCACAAACAAGGAAGAACAGAGATTTCGGGTGTATTGCTGTTTATAGGGGTCTGCGACCTGTAACCACCTAGCTTTACTCCCATGTAGTCTGTGTTGACGTAAAACTGTCTTCCATAAATTTCATAAGCAGTGCCTGGTTGTAAGTATATTGATGAATTACCTACTCTTGGAGCTTTTATGGTTCTTGTAGTAATTGAGCCATCATCTTCAAAAACTCTTGTTAACAGTAATGGTTCTTGAACAGTATCAACACCACTGACTGGATAATGTTGTACGTTCTGACTATAATCCTGTTCACTCTTACACTCGATTGTATTAGCGTCAGGCTGTTCTACTACATTCCTACTAGGATAACCTGCTTGCTTGGTGCTGCAAGTAGAACCTGAAGTGGGTTCCATGTAATTTAGCCAATTTTCATGCTGTAATTTACAATAAGCAGGTGCATTCCCATACGGATTAAACAGATTTAATTCATGACCCTGATGAATCGTTACTGACAAAGCCCCAGCAGGTGTTTGTGTTTCCCTATCTTCTACTTGATCTTGATCTAAAATAATATTTATTCTTGGCAGTTCTGCATTTCCACCACATACGTTTGCTGCGGGACCTGGAAAATCCAAAGAAGGATAAGTGATTGCACCAGAGGCAGTCGCTTGACTGTATCCTGACAAAGCAAACCTTCCATTAACAGGTTCTTTTTGCAAACTCTTTACTACATCAGTATTGATGTCGCTTACTAATTTTGAGACTTCGTTGCCAGGCGACACTGAATTCCTTACAGTCGTGAGCCTTAGTACTGTATTACTAGATTCATCTACGCAGTAAGGAAAACTGCCTCCTCTTTGTAATGTATTATAGTTATACACAAAGTGTGTTCTTTTCTCATTTATGTACCAAGGCGATACAGGGCTGCTGTCTAACCTATTACCCAGCATCCATATTTGGGACCATGGCCTGGAAATAAAACTCGTAGTTTGATTTTTAGGTTTGCGATATGTAGTACCTGATGACGTATAACACTCGCTTATAGTGCCATTGTTGATTGACCCCCAAACAAAAGCACCTTGACCTGTTGCATTCTCTTTGTATTTACTGTAGTTAAAACTAAATAGTGGAGCATCGTCCTGGCGCAAAGTGACATCAAAGTGGTTGCCCCAGTTTAAAACAACAGCCTCTAACTTAAATCTTTTGGGGTTGTCTGTCGTTAATTCACGTCTTCTGCGAAGTCTTAAAATTATTACAAGGCCATCTGGCCTAGATATCTGGAAAAAATCATCGTCGAAAACTGTATCCGGTTCTTCTTCTTCTTGTAATAGTTCCGGTATGATCGTTTTAGTCTCAACGCCATTAGTCGAATCTAAAAGCATTTTCTCGCCATAAGGCAAAGAAAGAGCAAATTGCTCTTCGACCTCACGTAATGCACCTTTAAAGTCAACTAGTCTGCTGCTATCTCTGAATCCTCGATTAGTAACTACTGTATCAATTTGATCAGAGTTTTTAGATAGCAAAGAATCTCTTGCTTTTAAGTACTCGCTTCGTACTAACCGAGCAAGCCATTCATTGACATCTTGCAGAGACATTACTGAAAGTCCAAAGCAATGTAACCTTTAGCTACTCTCAAGACAACAGGGCTGCCGAAAGGCAAGCCACGAAATCCATTGACAGCATTTGCAGTATATTGTTTATTTCCGACATATGCAAGGCCATTGCCATTTGCATCAAAGCCAGCCCATGTTGCTTTGAAATTCATAGATCCACCAACAGATCCAGCATAAACATTAGCAATCTGTGTCTGCACTGCTGCACCTGGTAACGCAACAGTAGCTGACCTGGCAGCAAGTCGATTTTGTGAATTTCTGTTTATAAGAGACATTATTGACCTTGATTAAAATCAAGATCATAAGAAACGCTCTGAGTTGCGCTTACAGATAAGCTAGTCGGTAGTTCATAATATCCAACAATTGATCCTATCGCATTTTGTATATTTCCAGCACCAGAAGATACACCTGTGATGTCAACAAATGTACTCAAACCTACATCAGTTGCAAGCTTTATAAAATTACCAGTGTCTTTTTTGACGTAATACTTAGTGCCAGTAGCAATACCAGCAGGCAAGGTTGCACTCGGATCTGGTTTTATGACTACAGGATCACCATCTGCAAAATTAGTAATCGTAGAAACATTAATTCTATCGTTAGCAATATCAACGCCAGAGCCACTCATGTCAAAAGTACTGAGTATAGGCTTGACGTTAGTTTGCGATTTTGATAATGGTGCTCGCACTACCACAACATGAGTTACGTCCCAATCAGTATTAGCAGGACCAGTGCCATCATGAGTATAGGTAACTCTCTTCGCGTCAACGGAAACACCACTATTGTATACATTGATGTCAGTTGACGCATAGTTAAATTCTTTTCTTAAATATCCACCAACATCTGGATCTTGCTCGTAATCCAAAAAGTCGACCAACGATGTCCCGGCTGCAACAGTCGCACCAGCAGTGTCAACCAAGCAAGCGTAGAAGTAATCCGTGCCAGTGTACAAGCGCTCTACCTGTACATTCAGTTCTTCAGCGCTTACGGTGGCCATAAATACGTTTAATTCGGACTAGTATTCCGTTAATTAAGGTGTTGGATTTGTAATTGTGCCTTTATTGAGATTAGGTCCTGTAGGTGCAGTAATCGTACCGAAGTTCAGCGGTGTACCAATAGGTGCAGTGATTGTTCCGTAATTGGTGCTAATTTGTAAAGCATTTATGGAAATCGGTACGCGGAAAGTAGCGCTTGCCGTTGGTGGGTTTGCATTTACAACTGTAAGTGTTAGTTGTCTGAAAACAGGCTTGACTGGTACTCTGAAAGATGCATTGAAATGATTAGGTACGATTGAAATATTCACGCCACCTAATGTCACCGGAGCAGGTGCTGGTGCAGGAGCCGGAGAAGGTGCCGGACTCGGCGAAGGACTCGGAGAACCACTACCCAAAGAAGGCGGCAGCGTCAAGCTTCCTGCATTGGTTACCTGTACAAGAGTATTTGTTATAGATGAATCATGGTTAGAGATGCTATTGTTTGCTGTTGTAGGTACATCTACGCTGGGCTTGAGGTATGACAGTTGACTGTTAGTTGCTATCGGTGACACCGTAAAACCTGTATTTTGGCCAAGGCTCATGCTTTCAAAGCTATTTACGGCTTCATTTGGAGAAACACTCCAAGTAGTTCCAGATATACGCATTGAAAACACTTTGTTTTCATTCTTCAAATACAACAAGTAAGGCATCGACGGATACCAGTTGTAAAATTCTGGTCTTAAAGACTCTTGTACTGTAAAACCTAATTTATCTGCTGCTGAGATGTTGTATCTCAAAAGTGAGTATGATTTAACTTCAGCGTCGAAAAATGCTGCATCACCAAGATGGTTTGCATCTTTATAAGTGATTGGGAAATCCTCATAGCCAGTGTCGGCCACAGAACTAGACCCAAAAGCCGATAAACCTGGACCAGTCACAATATTTGTAACCTTGCCAGACGTATACGCAGCAGTTCTATCGTCAGTATCAGGTGTCTCCTTAACACACTCAAAGCCAGCAGGACAGTTGCAATTAGCGGTATTATTTACACCAGACTGATCGTTGCTGAATCTATCTTGTTGCGCAGCCTTTGCAAGGTTGCCTCCAGATCTTCTGTACTCTACTGTGTAGTAACTACTGCCTTTCTCTTTAGCAGCATAATCATATTTTTCAGTTTTTTGCTCATCATGCTTATATGCACCACCACCTAAGTTATACTTGAATGTCTCAACGGTACAACTTGCTAACCTCAAGGTTATAGGAGTTGCAGTCGTACCACCCGTACCAATTTCAAATCTAGAGATCCATCCATCTGCTCCAAGATACTCTGCATAGGGCACATAAACCTTGGTTTCTTTCCTTTTTAACTCACCACCTTTTCCGTATGTATATCTTACTTTTGTTCTACGATTGACGATTCTACCAGTTTCACCTCCTGTTGGTGAAGAGCCTCCAGCTCTATTATTTGCCATCCTAAAGATAAACACATTAGCAACATCATTATTAGCCTCTCTTTCGACAATAATATCTGTTTGTTCATTGCTGATTTGGTTTCCTTGGCCCCTGTATTTTTTCTCACTTTCCGTGACAGTTGTAATATTATAAGTAGAAGAAGTGCCAAGGTATCCAGCGTATGGCCAAGGAACTTTGTAAGCTATTGTTTTTGTAACATCGAGGACTTTACCTGCTCTACCCGTTGCGCTTTTCTTTTTGCATATAAACACTGCCGCTTTGTAGGCAGCATCATTTGGAAAAGGTTTGCCGTTTGAATCAACTGCAATTTGATACTCATACTCGACTCTTACAGGCGTAACATAACGGCCATCAGCCATGCCAGAAGCACCGCCACCATATGCTGCCGTTTGTGCGGTTATTGAAAGGGCAGTTTCATGATCTGTAGAAGTGAACTTATATGGAATATTCGTTGGGGTTGTATAAAATCCGTTAGCAGTGCCGAATATATGGCCTGACTGCAAATAACCAAAACGATCTTGATAAAGAAATCTGCCTTCTACTCTTAAAAGATTGCCTAGTATGTCGCTACCTAATTCAGTGTCGTCTGGTAACTTTGCAATCCTAGTCGCAGAACCATATGTATTACACCATTTTTCAAACAAGTCAGACAACTTGTCTTCGAATGCTACAGCAAAAGCGATTTGACAGCCAACACTAATTGTACAAGTTCTGGTTTCAGGGTCATAGACAGAAGCCAAAACAAGTAGATGACCCCTAGGATGTCGATTGAATGTACCATCTGGTTGCTTGATATCTAAAAGTACAATGTCACCTGCAGCAAAGCGTGTTGCTGTTAAATCATTAATAGGCTGACCGCCACGAACTTGAGCTAAGGTAATGTCACCATTAGTTGTAACCAAAGACGACGATACAATCGAATCATCAGTTACTGTAAAATCTACAAACTCGTCAGAATAGTCGACACCATTTATAGAAAGTCGAGCGCCTGAAATATTAGTACTTAAGAATGTCATGAGACTTCGGTCAAGCCAAACACTACTGATGCCACTTTGCTGCCATAACTACCTGCAAGTGCTATGGCAGGCGCTGAGGTAAACCAAACATTAGCTGTGTATGTTGTACCAAAATTCAATAAATTATCCTCCAACGCACAACGTGCAGCTAGTCCGTTACCTCTATCGAGATCCCATGCATCGAACATCTCACGCAACACCCTAAGCTCGTTATATGGAGTTGCATTTTTTTGTGCGTTATTTGTAATCTCATTTCTTAGATAAGTGTTCACAGTCCAAATCTTTGCCTGCGTACCTACAGGGCCTGTGGAAAACGTACTACCTAGTTGTGTGAAATCAACGGCTGCATTGTTGATATATTGTCTTGGCAGAGTTTCGTTCTCGAACTCATAGATATCTAAGGCGTAAACGACACCTGCGCTAGATGTATACCCTATTCTTAGGTTATCCGCCATCAGATTCTTCTCCTGTTTTTAATCTTTTGCACCTGTGTCATCAGCAGGGATGCATCCATTACTGGCGTTTGACTTTGAATGGTTACGTTATTAGTAATCCGCTGATTACTATTGCTAGAAGTCCTGCTAGAATTTGTAGACGCTTGTGTTATAAGATTCCCAGAAACACCTCTGTGGACCTCGTTTTTCGTGGTCATATTGTTAACAGTTTCATTAACAGATCTTGTCTTCATAAAGTCACTAACAAGGTGAGCTGGGATCACAGTACCACTCGTAGGAGCCGTCCACTTGATGTTTCTACCAGCGGGCAACATAGACATACGGCCAAACTTGTTCATAAACGCTTCTCTGCCGCCACCATCGTTCACAGTGTAAGTAGAACCCGCCTCAACAGGGCCACCCATGGCTCTTCTGCTGGCAAAAGAACTAATTAGTCGTAAGTTGCGGATCAGGCCTAAGGAGTTGTTTGCAATTGCTTTCATACCTGCTGCAGCACTTCTGAAGCCATCATCGAGCCTCACTGCATTATCTGCAGCGGCCTTGACGGAATCAGCAACTTTTTGAGCCTCTGTATTGCCTCTAGAAATTGCACCAGCATCAAGATTTCTTCCAACTTCTATTGATTTTGTTGCTAATTTTTCAAAATTCGAGAAAGCACCATCAGACTGAATTTTAAATCTTTCAAGCTTTCTGATTTGATCATTAAATCCAGGCATCCTAAATCCACTTATTCCTGCTGCCTGCGCTTGAGCTGCAATCGCTGCATCTTGTTGGTCTTTTCTAAATTGTAAAATCTGCTGCTGCAGATCTCTCTCGATCTTAATACCTTCAATTACTCGGTTTTGTGCTCTAGCTGCATTTAATAATGCATTTGATAAATCAACCTGACCACGGGCTTTGGCAATATCAGCCTCAGCCGCTAATCTCTGCTGTAGTATTTGAGCTTCAAGAACTTGCACTCTAGAGGACACTGCCAAGCGGATTGACTCTATTTCTTGCTCAAAAGCAGCCGCTCTACTCTTAACATTGAGCTCTTGCTGTAAAACTTTTCTTTTTTGTTCGTCAGCATTTTGCTGAATCTTTGCTTTAGTTCTTTCGAGTTCAACTCCTTTGACTCCGGCATTCTCTACTGCCTGCATTCTTGCATTCGCTTCTCTATCAATACCAGCAAGAATTGATTGAGAAATTGTATTTACAACTTGCAAACCTGCTTGCAGTCCACTGATTGTTGTTCCTCCGATGCTGTCGAAAACTGCCTTTATTCTCTGACCGCTTTGTATTGATACGTCAGCAAGCTCTTGTTGCTTCTTAATACCTGCTGCAAAGGCATTGACAATAGAATTCTTAATTGCCAAGAAAGCTTGTTGTTGAACTGTTCTGTTTTCACGGATGCCTTTCTTTAAGTCCTCTAGACGTTTTTTCTCTTCATCATTCAACTCACCATTTTCTGCTCTTTGTTTTTCCAGCTCTCTCACTGACAGTTGGTTGAGCCTGAGCGTCGCCGATGCACCTATGGCAGTAGCCGCCTGTCTTTGTGCTTCTGCTTGCTCTGCACTAATTATATTTTTTCTCAAATCTGAATAAGTCTTTGCTTCAACCGCTGCAGACAATGCCTCTTTGCTTTTTTCAATGCGTGTCAGTGCTGCGCCTAAAACCTGCAGGCGTTCTGCTTGCGTACCGATAGCTTCACCATTCTCGATTCTCTTAGTGATTTCTTTGTCGAGATTCTTAACGAGACTTTCTTTGACTTTGAGTAAATTTTTAGAGCTCGCGAGTTCTGATTCTAATTGGCCTATAGTGGTTTTCTGTTCAGGATGCTCTTTTTTGTATGTTGCGATTTGTTCCTCAATAACTTTAATTTGTTCTTTCCTTGCTTCATTTTCTGCTCGTATGGCTCTACGTTGACCAATAAGGTTTTCTCCACTAGCTTTAGTGAGATCTGTATTTTTAGTAAGAACACCACCAAATTTTGCTGATGATCTCGTTAACTCATTGATGTTAGCATCAGATTTTTTAAGCTCATCTGTAAAACCAGCAAGATTGTCATTAAAGGCTTTTACTTTTATAACGTTAAATAATCTATCGATAAAACTAGGATCACCTGTAACTGTTAAATCAGGTCCTTTCGTTTTAGCAACTTCTGAATTATATCGTCTTAATACTTTAGTCGTTTCTTCTGTTGCAACTTTTGCTTTGCTTTGACCAGCCTGATAGTCCAATATACCCTTTATTGCAATAGCTGCAAGACCAACTCCTACTGCAATAGCAGCACCTTTAACTGTTAGCAATCCTTTGGCAAATCTTAAAGCACCCTTAACAACTGGGGCTAATGTTCTGCCAAGTCTTTTAAAATAGTCGAAAAGTTGTGTGCCTACAAAACCTGCAGCAGCCTTACTTGCCGCAACAAGTCCTACGGCTAAAGTTTTAGCTTTAAATGCTGCGACTGCGGCCTTGAGCTTAATTAAAGCAGCCGCCATTCCTGCAATTGGACCCTTGCCGGATGCAGCAGAAACCCCTATTTTAGCGATTGCTTTGGCTGCTAGATTAAATATAGCATTTTGTACAAGTATAGCTAGTAGAAAACCTATAGCCTGACCAAATAGTTGAATATTGGGGATAGATTCACCAAAAGCTTTGGCTGCAGCCACAACTGGTTCAACCAATCTAAGAAGTAAAGTAATTGCAGACAAAACTGTTTTTGTTAAAGTTGTAAAGCCTTCTACAACATCAGCCAAGAAGCTACCCAAGACAGCAAAGACAGATGAAGTTGCAACTGTATTAATTAATTTTGCGAAAACTAACTGTGACCTCAATATTGCTCTAAATAATGGATCAAATGATGCAGCAAGACTTTCAATGTTTTTAGTGTTGATTGTTTGCAGCAAGTTTTGTAACTGTTGAACGGTTGCATTCCCAGAAGTCAATCTGTCCTGCAGTAACCCAAC
>Ga0213860_10000266_pt1 | contig 20474 bp, 19 predicted proteins | sample PICome_3_FD_160118 | JGI IMG/M metagenome (GOLD analysis project Ga0213860, IMG submission 160118) | Coastal seawater microbial communities near Pivers Island, North Carolina, United States - PICO550 | ecosystem: Environmental > Aquatic > Marine > Coastal | place: USA: North Carolina...
ATCGTGTGAACATCGATGGCACCCAATTTCCGTTGTAACGTTTTACTTTCACTTCCTTTTGTTAAACTAGCTTCAATGTAGGTTTCAAAAATTTATTGTTTTTTAAATCGTTACTGTTACGATTTGTCTCAAGGTGGGATTAATAGGCCCAAGGTCCATTAAAAAAACCCACCATTGTAACATGGAGGGAATAATGAACTTAAGATCTCGTTTAGCGATAGCTATATCCACTGCGTTTTTGTCTGTAGGGCTAGGAGCCACGAATCTATTAGCTGAGGAATGTCATCGCGGTACACTAGATACTGCTTACTGTGACAGAAATTTAGATCAGGTAGCTGATCTGCCCTTAGATCCAAGTGAATGGGTAAACCCGAGTACATTAATATTTACATATACGCCCGTTGAAGATCCTGCGGTTTATGCGAACGTTTGGAAACCTTTTACTGATCATTTGGAAAAAATGATTGATAGAAAAGTTGTGTTTTTTCCAGTCGAGTCCAATGCAGCGCAGTTAGAAGCGATGCGCTCAGGTAGATTACACGTGGCGGGTTTCAACACTGGGTCGAACCCAATCGCTGTAAGTTGTGCAGGTTTCGTTCCGTTTGGAATGATGGCGTACGATGACGGATCATTCGGCTACGAGATGGAGATAATTGTCAAGAAAGGAAGTGACATTAAAACACCGTCGGATATCGCCGGGCGGACAATGGCCTTTACTTCACCCACATCAAATTCTGGTTTCAAAGCGCCGTCTGCGATACTAAAAGGTGAATTTGGCCTCGTTGCAGAAGTAGATTTCACCCCAGCATATTCGGGCAAACACGATAACTCAATTCTTGGTGTTTATAACGGTGACTACGAGGTCGCTGCTATCGCAAATTCTGTGTTACAGCGGATGATCCGCCGTGGTGTAATCGAAGAAGGTGTGTTGGAAACTATCTACAAATCGCCAACATTTCCAACTACTGGATATGGGCACGCACACAACCTGCATCCAGAGTTGGTAGCAAAAATCAAAAACGCATTTTGGAGCTTTGATTTTGATTCCGACGAAAACTTCAAAAAAGAATTTGCAAAGGCGGATCGATTTATTGGTATTCGTCACAAAAATGACTGGGCAGTAATTCGCGGTATAGATACTGCGAACGGCGTAAGCTACGACTGCAAATAATTTTCATGACCCAGGCTGCAAAACAGCCTGGGTAATTTTTATCTTACTTTTTTGTAGGTCTCTATGCTCCAACTAACTGAACTAAAAAAACAGTATGCCACCGGTGAGTTAGCACTTAAAGGTGTTACACTAGAAATCCCAAGGGGTCAGGTATTAGCTTTAATTGGACCGTCTGGTGCGGGTAAATCGACTTTGATCCGCTGCATCAACAGGTTGGTTCAACCAACCTCTGGTAATGTAAGGCTTAATGACCAAGAGTTAACAAAGCTCTCATCCAGAGCACTCCGCCGTGCTCGTAGAAAAATTGGCATGATTTTTCAGGAGTATGCTCTTGTTGAGCGTTTGACAGTGATGGAGAATGTACTTTCTGGTAGGTTAGGCTACGTTGGTTTTTGGAGGAGTTATTTCAGAAAATTTTCGTCGGCTGATGTACAAGAAGCTTATCGCTTGCTCGACCGAGTTGGTCTCAAGCACATGGCTGATAAACGCGCAGATGAACTCTCTGGAGGTCAGCGGCAGAGGGTAGGAATTTGTAGGGCGCTTATTCAAGATCCAGATTTACTACTTGTTGATGAACCCACTGCAAGTTTGGACCCAAAGACCTCCCGACAAATTATGCGTTTAATTCAGGAATTATGCACTGAGCGTGGATTAACTGCGATCATCAACATTCATGATGTTTTCTTAGCCCAGATGTTTTCGCAAAGGATAGTTGGCTTGGAATTGGGTACTGTTGTTTACGATGGCGAACCTGATGGATTAAGTCCCGAAGTATTGACGCGGATTTATGGTGAAGAAGATTGGTCTGCAACTATCGGCTCCGTCGACGACGACGATGATGATCACGAACGAGACTCGAGCCATGACTAGCGTAAACAAAGACGTTAAATATCCTACTAAATGGTCCAAGGCACCTTTTATAAAGAACGATTCTCTTCGCTGGCTATTATTTGTATTGTTCGCAATATATTTGGCAGCTGCTCTTGGAACAATGGACATAGATATCGGACGTATCAAAGAGGGACTACCACGCGCTCAACGGTTTTTAGACTCTTTTTTCCCTCCTAATTTCTCAGACAATCGAGGAGTGTTATGGGATGGAATCATGGAAAGCGTTTGGATGGCTATTATTTCCACTGCTGCAGGAATACTTCTATCCATACCGATTGGCCTTGGCGCTGCGAGAAATCTCACCCCCGCGTGGGTATATCTTTTTTGTAGAGGAATAATAGCAGCCTCCCGGACTTTTCCTGAAATAATTTTAGCAATATTTGCAGTTAAACTTTTTGGATTTGGTCCCTTCGCTGGCTTTGTAGCCCTGTCGCTGGGTACCATAGGTTTCTACGCAAAATTGCTTGCGGAGGATATCGAGAATTCGAGTTCGTCGCAGGCCGAAGCTGTGAAGGCTACTGGAGCATCTTGGTTTCAATGGATTAACTACGCGATTCAACCGCAGGTGATGCCTCGCATGATAGGTCTGTCAGTGTATCGTTTAGATATCAATTTTCGAGAGTCAGCAGTGGTTGGAATTGTTGGAGGTGGAGGAATTGGTGCTACATTGAATACCTCATTTTCTCGTTATGAATTTGATACTGCCGCGGCCATTTTGCTTATCATAATTATAATTGTGATGGCGATGGAGTACGCATCAAGCTTTTCAAGAAAGTGGGTTCAATAATGCCGAGTGTTTCTCAAGATGGAGTTGAACTATGGAAATTACGATCCACCCGTGAAAGTTGGATCAGATGGGTCTGTTGGTTACTTGGCTTATCCATAGTTATGTTTGCATGGAATATTATCGCTGAAAAAACAACTTGGTTTTTTGTGCAAGACGCACCTCGTCAGGCTTTAGATATATCGTCGCGGATGATACCGCCGAAATGGTCCTATATCGACAAGCTATGGAAACCCATTTGGGATACAATTAACATAGCGACGCTAGGTACAATTATTGCGATGGTGATAGCTGTTCCTGTTGCGTTTGCAACAGCGAGGAACACGACACCAAACCTAGTGATTAGGTCACTTGGTCTGTTTGTTATTGTCTCTTCCAGGTCAGTAAACTCATTAATTTGGGCCCTCATATTGGTATTCATATTAGGTCCTGGAGTGCTGGCGGGAACTATTGCGATTGGCTTAAGATCGGTCGGGTTTTGTGCAAAATTAATTTATGAATCTATTGAAGAAATCGATCATACTCAAGTTGAAGCCATTGAAGCCACCGGGGCTAGCGGTGCTCAGAAAATGATCTATGGTATTCTTCCACAAGTTCTTCCAACGATTGCAGGAGTTGGTATTTATCGTTGGGATATTAATATCCGAGAGTCGACCATCCTAGGGCTAGTAGGAGCAGGTGGGATCGGATTACAACTGAATGGTTCATTGAATACCTTAGCTTGGACACAAGTATCATTAATCTTAATCGTGATATTGATTACGGTTTTTATTTCTGAGTGGATATCTGCGAAAGTCCGTGGCGCTATAATTTGAATATTATATCAATGGTGATGAGATATGAATTCCCGCATAATATTTGATCTTGATGGTACACTTATCGACAGTGCGCCAGACATAAATAGGATAGCAAACTCTGCCTTGGCTAGTATTGGTGAACCTCCTATTTCACTGACAGAAACGCATGAATTTATCGGAGAGGGTATAAGCAAATTTGTGGAAAAGATGCGCATAAAAAAAGGATTATCAAAATCTTTGCAAATCCAGCTAGTAGATCACATGACAAAAAACTATGATGACGCTGTATCATTCACGGTCCCATATCCTGGTGTTGCTGATGCTTTGAAGATTTTATCAGAGACGAATAGCCTTGGGATTTGCACAAATAAGCTTATCAGCCCTGCAAAGAAGGTCTTGGCGCATCTGGGTCTAAATTCATATTTTGATATTCTTTGTGGCGGAGATAATCCCTTTGGTCTCAAGCCAAATCCGGCAGGATTAGTGGATACATTTAACAAAATGGATGGTGAAATTTGTATCTTCATCGGTGATAGCGAAGTTGATGCGGAGACAGCTAGAAGAGCATCTCTTCCTTTTCTGTTGTTTACCGAGGGTTACCGAAAATCTTCGATAAATAACATTCCTCACTTGGCGGCGTTTGATAAATATTCGGATTTACCAGAATTAATATGGGAAACATTACAAAAATAATAATTTTGATCATCATTAAGTTATATTGTCGTTACGAATTTGGTTTTTCTGTTCTCAAAATTTGGCAAATGAAATAAATCGAAGATATTTATGTTGAAAACAGCTCTCACAGAATTATTGCCGCAATTTGATGCAATATTAGTGGATCAGTTTGGTGTGCTCATAGATGCTAATGGACCATATCCTGAAGCTATTGAAACCTTGAAAAAAATTTCTTTATTGGAAAAGTCAGTGTACATCTTGTCCAATTCTGGAAAGCGAGCTGCTCAAAACAAAGACAGACTCACTCGCTTAGGATTTGATCCAAAATCTTTTGATGGAGTTATCACTTCTGGAGAGTTAGCGTATTGTTCATTGAAAAAAAATTCGGATGTTACTCTTTCCGATTTATTGGTATATTACATTTCTAGGGATAATGACACTTCGGTTCTCGAGGGTCTTAGCTACAATGTAGTTGAAGACCCATCTCTCGCGAATCTAATCGTAATTGCCGGCTCTATGAGTGAAACTGTTTGTTTGAGTGAATATAAAAAGATCTTGAGCAAAGCTGCAACAAGAGGCATTCCGGCAATTTGCACAAACCCAGATCTAAGAATGCTTTCCTCTACAGGTATAAATTTCGGTGCTGGTGCTATTGCAAAAGCATACTCTGATATGGGCGGAAGTGTCACTTGGTTTGGAAAGCCGTATACAGGGATTTATGAATTCGCGCTGTCTAAGCTATCAAACATACCACGAAGTCGCATTTTATGTATCGGTGATAGTCTAGAACATGATGTGCGAGGAGCAAAAAATTTTGGTTGTCCAGTAGCCTTAGTGAGAACTGGACTATCCAATAATTTAACCATCGAAAGCATAGTAAAAGGATCCGATAGTGCAGATGTTCCTGACTATTTAATCGACAACTTTATAGTCAAATAGATTTAAACTTAACACTTCGGTTTAAATTTATGTTCTGCAACCTAGTGAATGAACACAGTTCATGCTGATTGAATTAAGTAATTATCACCGCGTGCAGCTCTCACCGATTGGAGATTTATGTTTGCTAAGACGCATCGTCGTTCGAAAGCCTGCTTTCCAGAAGTTCGCCACTTTCTTTCAGAAGTGGGTAGGCAATTGTGGTAAACGCTGTATTGAGCATTTTCAGAGCGCGCAACAGGTCTAGATGGATAGCGCTTGTTTCGAGCGTTTCTGTGGCACCTGAACGCAATCGCATCAGATGTGTCTGCTCCAACTTATTCTCGATTTTGCGGACTAGCTCTTTCTGCTGCACCAGTTCGCGAGCCGCTCCCTTGTCTTCGGTCATTAGAACCGCAATTCCATGCTGCACATTTCTAAGAACACGATCATAAAAATCCAACAGTTCCTGCCATCCTTCATCTGAGAAATTTACATTTTCCAACTGTTTGCGTTTGGCGAGTTCAACAATTTTTCGAGTGATTGTATCAGCTGCGGCTTCAAGGTTTACAGTGACACCTGACAGGTCGAATGCCCTGGTGCCGCTATCTACTTTTGGATTGCCACTTCTTACGCGTGCCAAATACACTCGTAGGTCGAGAGCCATCAGATCAATTTCTGCTTTTTCTTTTTCTAAGCGCTGCGCGACGATGTCATCGTAGGCAGTAAAAAGCAGCATACAGTCTCTTATCATGATCTCAATCCGATTGCCCATTTCAACAAGTTCACGCTGAGCACAATTGAAAGCTCGTGCGGGTTGGTTCAGGACAGAAGGGTCAAGTGCAGATCGATGGCTGGAATCCGCATCTGAAGTACTGGTGTCAGTGATAACCATTTTGGCCAGGCGCATGACTAGACCAAGTGAGGGGAGGCAAATCACAAGCAGCCCGAGATTGAAGATGAGATGCAGGTTGAGAACCTGCTGAACCGGCATCGCTCCAGGTATCAATTTCACTCCCTCTAACTGATACAGTAAAAAGAGCGTTAATCCCGCGCCTCCGCCTCGCAAGATTAGATTGCTAGTTATCACCCTCCGCACTGTCACATTGGCTTGTAAAGTGAGAACAAATGCAATGAACGCTCCGCCCAAATTAGCCCCTAGGACCATTGCAAAGGCCGCCTCAATCGGCAATACGCCTTCTGCGGAAAGAGTGGCGAACAACAGAATAGCAGCGACGCTGGAATGAACAAGCCAAGCAAAAACAGCGGCCAGAAAAAACGCCGTAAGGGGATCAACTGACAAATAGTTCAACGCTGTCAGAGCGGCGTTGCTATTTGTAAGTGGTGTACTAGCGTCCCGAATAAGATCGAGCGAGAGGAAGATTAGCGCCAGCCCGATCAAAATGCGTCCAATTTGACGAATGCTGCGTCGAGCGCTTCGCAAAAATAAAAAGACTCCGACCAACAATAGTAGCGGTGTCAAAACAGCAATTTGTGAGTTTAAAATCTGAGCAACAATCGCAGACCCCAAATCTGCTCCCAGCATTATAGCCAGACCCGCAGTGCTGCCGACTGATCTGGCGGCCATGAACCCTGCAAGAAGAATTGCAACGGCCGTGGAGCTTTGCAGAAAGATCGCTGAAAGCGTCCCGGTTGTTGCTGCTGTTAGTCGGTTGTCGGTCGATCGGCGCAACCAAAGCCGGAGTTGTCCGCCAAAAGCTCGTTCAAACCCCGTCCGAACAATTCGTACAGACCAGATCAATAATGCCGCAGCAGCTGCCAGATTTAACACTAAAAGTATCGGTGATGTGTCCATTGTATTTACCAATTCTTTATATGAAACACCAAATTGACAAGTTTAGAAAGGGAATGGACCCTCTGCAGGATCTAGCGGCACAACGCTCCAGTTACTCTGTGGGCCCGTCTCTAAAACAGCACATCCCGTTGGGCCGGAAAAGAAACCGATAGGAGCATGCTTCCGACGATCAAGGACAAAACCGCTGCATACAGCAGGCGCTGTTAAAACTGAATATCCTCCAATTCTGCCATGGTGAACGCCGTGAACATGACCTGCTAGCACACTAACGTCGGCGTTAGTTTGCTCCAGAATTTGCGCTAAATCAGCAGGATTTTTCAGCCCGATTCCATCCATAAACTGGATGCCTGTCCGTAGTGGTGGGTGATGAAGTATGACTACAACTGCGCTATTCATCGCCCGTGACAATTCTGCTGCCAGAAAGTTCAGACTTTCTTGTCGTAGCAAACCCGCACCTTGACCTTCAACCAAAGTGTCCAATCCAATGATACGCGTGTCTTCGACTGTTTCCGCCCAGTCGATAAAACCTTCTTTGGGCATTGAACTCAGATTGGAAAATGCTTCACGAAAAGGTTCACGCGAGTCATGATTTCCAGGGACAACAAAGAGCGGCAAACCAAGACGCTCAAGTTGCGTTCGTGCCAACGCGTAGCTCTCTGGGCTTCCGTCATCACTGATGTCTCCTGTTACAAGAACAGCATCCAGAGGCGCTAAGTGGTCCTTCTTTTCGATCAACCGGTCGATGGCAGAAGTCAGGATCGCCCCCGTATCCAATACATCTGATGCCAATTTCCCTTTAGGCACCAAATGCAGATCTGAGAGCTGTAAAAATCTGGCCATTCTATTACTTGATCCCTGTTCGTAAAAATGCCTGCACGAATTGCTTTTGGAAGACTAGGAACGCAATAAGTAGGGGTGCAACAGACATCATAGTTGCTGCAGAAATTACGCTAATATCTACGCCATTCTCAGGGGCTCCAAAAATTGAAAGGCCCACGGTAAGAGGACGTGTTTCTGGTGAATTGGTTACAATCAGCGGCCAAAGAAAGTTGTTCCAATGGGTCGAAACTGAAACAAGTGCGTATGCTATGTAGGTAGGTCGTGCGAGTGGGACATAGACGCGCCACAAAATGCCTAACCAAGTGCAGCCCTCAACCCTCGCAGCTTCGTGTAATTCTTTTGGTATACCTTTGAAGGCTTGCCGCATCAAAAAGATTCCAAATGCTGAGGCCATGTAAGGCATGCCAACACCTAAAATTGTATCGAACAAACCTAATCTCGATACCATCACGTAATTTTCGACGATTAGTACTTCTGGCAAAATAAATAATTGCATCAATACTAAGATGAAGACGAAATCTCTTCCTGGAAATTGAATTTGCGCAAAAGCAAAACCTGCAAGAGTTGTCACAAAGAATTGTCCTATTAAAATAACAGTCACCAGTAAGAAGGTATTTGAGAAATATTGTAGCCAAGGCGCTCCTACCCAGGCTGTTTGGAAGTTGCTGAGCGTCCAAGGTGACGAAATATTAAAATTGACTGCGTCGGAGGTGCTGTGAAAGGCCGCCCAAAATGCAAATAGGAGTGGTGATACCCATACAATCGCTAATATGATAGCGCCGATTGCTTCTATATTTTTTGAGAATAATTTCATTGATAGTGGGTCCGTTTATCCAAAATCGTGAACTTTATTCCAGCCACAACGCCTAACACCGCCAAAACAAGTATGGTTAGAGCTGCTGCGTGAGGTGCATCAAAGAATGCAAATGCCATTTCCCAAATGTAATAAAGTACAAGTTTTGATGCGTCATTTGGGCCACCTTTGGTAAGTATGAACAGGTGATCAATAAGCTTTACCGAATTTATGAGCGCATTAACCATTATGAACAAAGTAGTAGGCATAAGCAGCGGAATTATTACACGTCGTGTATACATCCATCTGCTGCAGCCCTCTATATCGGCTGCTTCTTTTAAATCCTCTGGAATTGTTTGCAGCGCGGCTAGATAGAATATCATAAAGAAACCGGCTTCTTTCCAGATAGTAACGATAATTACAGACCACAATGCTGTTTGAGGCTGACCCAACCAATTTATGCTCGGGATCCCAAAAAAACCTCCAATTTGGTCTAATACGCCAAAGCCTGGAGTATAAAAAAATAACCAAAGGTTAGCTGCAGCTATCATGGGAAGGACAGTCGGAGTGAAATAAGCGGTTCTAATAAAGCCTCTAGCTGGAATTTTTGAATTTGCCCAAAGCGCCATAGCAAGGGCTATGATAATTGAGATCGGAATAGTGGAAAATGCATAGATCAGGTTGTTAGTTACAACTTTTAAAAATGTAGGATCGGCAAATAAATCGGTATAATTACCTATACCTTTAAATTCGCTCGGTCGACGTCGCGTTTCTCGACTGAAAAGGCTCGTCCAAAAGGTTGCAAGCGATGGATAAAATGCAAAGGTTGTCAGCAGAATAGCCGCTGGAGATAGCATGATCCAGCCGTAAAGGGCTTGTCTGCGCCTTTCATTAGCAACAATGTCTGACATTTCTAAGACTTTCCATCATTTCAAAGGAAGCGCCCAGTTGCCTGGGCGCCTTTCAAATTATTGGTAGTCGCGAAGCAAGCGCACGGCTGATGCTTGGGCTTCCGCAAGTGCATCGGCAGCTGACTTAGTATTAGTGAGTGCAGCCTGGATCGCGTTGTTAAGCCCTTCTCTTACACGAGCAGTCTCGAAGGTTGAAAATTCTGCAACTGCATTTTCGAGCTGATTACGAGCAACTAATGCTGGTGGAAACTCCTGAGTGTACGTTTTAAGTGCATCAGTTTCATATGCCGCAGGTGAAACACCCATATACCCAGTGCCAATTGACCATGCAGCAGCTTGTTCAGGTGATGTCATGAACTCGATTAACTTCAAAGCAGCAGCTTGCTCTTCCGGTGAGGTATCTTTGAAAACATAGAAATTGCCGCCACCGGTTGGTGACCCCTTCCTAACGTTTGCGGGCAGTTCAGCGACACCAAAGTCAAAGCTAGCATTGTTTTTCACTGCAGTTAGATTTCCTGTTGAGTGCCACATCATCGCAGTTTGGCCCTCCAAGAATGCTTGTCTTAATGTGCCCCATTCCACAGTTCCTGTTGGCATGATGCCATGTTCTTGACTGAGTGATTTCCAAAATTCCAATGTTTCAATCACGGTAGGGTCATCAAAATAGGTGGTGAGACCATCGTTAGACATAACTTCTTTGCCGTTCTGAATCGCAAGTGCTTGGAACATCCAATACGGATAGCCTGTAGATGGAATCATCAGACCGTAGGCGCCATCCTTGGTCAATGCTTTGCCCATGGAGATCATCTCATCCCATGTCGTGGGTGGTGAGTTTGGATCAAGTCCTGCTGCCTTGAACATGTCTTTATTATAGTATGCAACAATCGTTGAGCGCTGGAATGGAATACCCCACGTCTTTCCCTCAATGTTTCCATTTGCCATTAATGCGGGATAAAAACTATCAAGCCAGCCTGCATCCACTCCTTTAATATCATCAAATGCAACAACGAGATCTTGTTCGATCAAATCATATGCATCGATGGAGAACATCACGGCTAATTGGGCAGGCTCGCCTGAAGCCAATGCCGATAACGCTCGCACACGCGTATCATCATAGTTTCCTGAATATATCGCGTTTACTTTTATGTCTGGGTTTGCAGCTTCAAAGTCAGCAACAATTCCATCAACCACTTGAGTTAAAGCACCGCCAACTGCGATTGGGTAGTACATTGTGAGTTCGGTCTCTGCAGCTACGGGTGCAGCTACCGCTGTCGCTGTAACCGCGGCTAGTCCAATTTTTCTGAATGCTTTCATTGGTTCCTCCCTAGATGAGCTTCAGTTTTTGTTGCCGGTTTACCGGCGTTTTACGCAAGCCGTTGGCCTGCGAAATCGAAAAAGTGCAAATCATCATTGGAAAACGTAATATCCATGGTTTCCCCGACTTCGATGTTGCAGAGTCCTGGTAAGATGACAGTCAAGCCTTTCGTTCCAGGATGGGTTAAGCCAACATGAGTTTCTGATCCAAGAAATTCACATTCTGTTACTTTGCAAGAAAGTCTGCCTACACCATCTGCCACTACACTTGTGTTCTCGGCACGTAAGCCAATTCGAGCAATGTTATTATCAACGTCAGATAAAACTGATGCATCGATTAATGCCATCGGTGGGTCACCCACAAATTCAGCTACAAATGTATTGAGTGGTTTGTAATAAAGTTCTTGCGGAGTACCGGCTTGTTGTATTTCTCCATCTTTCATCAAGACGACGATGTCTGCCATACTCATTGCTTCTGTTTGATCATGCGTTACGTAAACAACCGTAATTCCCAGATCTATTTGTAACTTTTTAATATCTTTTCTCACAGAGGCACGAAGCTTCGCATCGAGATTCGAAAGTGGTTCGTCCATCAAGCAGAGGGGCTGATTTGCAACGATCGCCCGAGCTAACGCAACTCGTTGACGCTGACCACCGGAAAGCTCACCTGGTTTACGATCTTCGTATCCGACTAACCCTGTGATTTCTAAAGCTTTTCGCAATTTACTTTTACGTTCTTCTGCGTTTACTTTTCGCACCTTCAACCCAAAAGTAACGTTTTCAGTCACATTTAAGTGAGGAAACAATGCGTAAGACTGGAAAACCATTGAAAGATTACGATCGGCTGGGGCGGCGTATGTTACATCATTACCATCGATGATGATGGTTCCTGAATCAGGTAGTTCAAGACCAGAAAGCAGTCGCAAGGTTGTTGATTTTCCACACCCTGATGGCCCTAGAAGGGCAACGAAAGAACCCCGTGGAATCGATAGCGAAATATCTTGGACGCCGAGTTGGCCATTCCAACGCTTTGCTACATTATTGACTTGGACAAATGGCGCCGCCATTTCAGGCTATCTCCTCTGCAAAGACTATGTTTGCATTCAAACTGCTCAACATTTCGGTGAATTCTGGTGCTGGTGTCCTGTCACAAATTACAAGGTCAATGTCGGTAATGTTGGCTCCAGCCGCCGGTGCATGGCGACCAAATTTACTTTGGTCGATAACTAGCATTGATTTTTTGGCATTCTTGCGCATCTGCTCTGTTGCACGAACTTCAGACTCGTGGAATTCCAATAATGAACCATCCACATCGATACCCGCAGTACCGAATAGGGCAAAATCGGCCCGAAAACGCGCAAAGAAGTCAACCACGTCTTCTCCCACCAGATCGCGGTCTGGTAAACGGATTTCTCCGCCTGGGATAATTATCCGGTTGGACATTTCCTCACTCACCGCCATGGCAGCGCTGAGGTTATTAGTAATTACCGTTAGTTCTTTACGGCGGCGCAGAGCGCGCGCAACGTTCAAAGTAGATGAACCAATCGAGATAAAAATTGTTGCTCCATCGGGAATATGGGTTTCTGCCAAGTCAGCAATCGCCCGTTTTCCTGTAAGATTGGTGCCGGCACGCTGATCGAATGGGGTGTTTAATCGGCTTTCTGCCAACTCGATACGTCCATGCGCACGACGCAGGTTCTCTCCATCACAAAGAAGATCAAGATCTCGTCTTATGGTTTGCGTGGAAACACCTAGCATTTCTGCCAAAGCGCCGACACTAATACCTCCACGCTCTGTGACAACCTGCTGGATCAAATCCCTGCGCCTGATCTTTTTTGATGCCATTAGCAATCCCCTTCCAGTTAAGAAACTACCAATAAAAAGTCACAAAACAACAAAAATTTTCTCATCAGGACTCAAATAAGCGAAATATTCACCTAATCTCTACTACTTCAGCGTTATTATTGCCAATAAAGAGAGTGATCAAAGCTTCTCATTTTGTAAATGTTGTTTTTCCTTCCATTTTATTATTTCAATGTTACATTTTGTTTGCCACTCATTCGAACGAAGCGCAATCTACTAAGGGGACAGTCGGACAAATGCTTGACACACAAACAATTTTCGCGCGCTACCAGTCCATACGTCCGAGGCTTCCTAAGGCGAATTTTGACGCCACAACCCGTGATATTCAGTCTCTACTGGATATCCGTGAGGAAGTGGATGCCTTTGTTTTTGATGCTTTTGGCGTTTTGAATGTCGGAGAAACACCTATTCCTGGCGCTGCAGCTCGCTTGGATGAATTAAGAGCGAGCGGGCACCAGATTCGCATCTTATCCAATGCTGCTAGTTATGATCATCAGGGTGCGACCACAAAGTTTCAAATGCTTGGAATGCAGGTTACGGCGGACGAGATTGTGACCAGCCGCGACGCAGCGTTAGCAAACTTAAATGATGTTTTATGGGGCTGCATCGCTACACCGACAGACGATCTGAAAGACATCCCAGCCAGGGTGCTTCGGCTTGACACAGATCGCGCTGATTTTGATCGGGTGGACGGATTTCTTTTCCTTTCAACCCAAACATGGCATGAACCCCAGCAAAAGCTCCTTCGCGAGAGTTTAGTTTCAAACCCGCGTCCTGTTATGATTGCAAACGCTGACCTGGCCGCGCCGCGGGATTTTGGCTTCTCACTAGAACCCGGGTATTTTGGTCACTTGATGGCTGATGATGGCCTTCCGGATATCAGATTTTTTGGAAAACCATTCCCTGAAGTTTTTGAAATTGTAGAAGCCTCACTTCAAGGAATTTCCCCGGACAGGATTGCAATGTGTGGCGACACTCTTCACACTGATATCCTTGGCGCTGCAGCTCGCGGCTGGCGCACTGTTCTTGTCACTCAAGACGGTATGTTCGCAGGTCACAACGCTCAAGCTTACTGCAGCTCTTCATTAATTACCCCCGATTGGACTACGAAGCGGATCTAAACATTTTCGGAAATACGGCTCAACAGTGAAGTATTACGGCTGCGTATTCTACTGTCATTTTTATATCTAAGTCTTGCCAAATACTGTGTCCCGCCATTAGTTGTAGACACAGTGTTCGATCCAATCCACGTAAACTATCAAAAACACACCAAACACACACTTTTTTGCGTGTTTGCGGGGAGAGATTCCGTGGTTCGACACTGTGTCCGCAACCTAGTGAAAGAACACAGTTGTTGCTGTTTGCATTGAGTCATTATCAGAGCGCCTAGCACTCGATCATCATATGAAAATCAAAGGCATAATATTTTTACGTAGGCGCATGTACAGTCCAAGGGCGTTCACTTCTACAGATTTGACATCAATTTGTAACAATTGAAAATTCGGACATTGTGTTTACCATATCAGTCGCGCCTGACAAATGTATCTCTAAGGCATTCTTATTTACCAAAATTGTTGGTATTCCTGCAGTAGTTGCAGATTTCAAACCTGGATGACTGTCTTCAAAAGCTAACAAATGTTTAGAAGGGATCCCCAGTGTTTTAATTGTCTTCAAATACGGTTCCGGGTGTGGCTTGCCAAAAGTCACTTCATCACCTGAAATTATCAGCGATATACATGCTTTTATTCCTAATTTTTGCAATCCTAAATGGATTGCGGAAGTTGAGGCTGAAGAACACACACATATTTTGAAGCCGTGATTTGAAAATGTATGCACCAACTCTACAGCTCCAGGCATCGGTACCATTTCATCTGGAAATGCTTTTAAGGCTTGCATGACGATATCATTTACTATTTTCTGTTTTGTTGTTTCGGTTTTGTCACAAAATATAGCTTCAACAAAATCGATAACTTTCAGGCCAACGAATGGTTTAGTTTCGGCTTCAGTAATTGGGCGATCGTAATGTTTTGAAATTTGAATTTTAGCACGGGTCCACACGTGCTCAGTATCAACAAGAGTTCCATCAAAATCAAAAATAACCGCTTTAGTATCCTTAAGGTTATATTTTTTGTTTTGTGATTTGAGGAACATACTCTTTTAACAATACTAATTTTGAGTTTTTCTAGTTTTGAACGTTATTTATTGAAGATCCTGAGCTTGTCAGTTGGTAATTCAATGGACACTAACTGTCCTTCTGAAAATTCATTTTCATTTGAATTTTTGATTACAAAAATATTTCCAACAGTTGTAGCCACTGTATATTCCATTTTGCTTCCAACGTAGGTAGCTTTTGTTATTGTCCCCTGAAGATCTGTTTTGCTCACATTATGATTTAAATGAACATGTTCTGGTCGAATAAGTGCTGAGCCAGTTCCGTCTTTCAGATCTGTATTTTCACATTGAGTTGTAAAATCTGCAATTTTTATAATTTTTGAGGATGGGTTTTTTTGCTCTACAATACAGGGTAGAATGTTTGTATCACCTACAAAATTTGCAACAAAAAGACTTTCAGGCTGTTCGTATAATGATCTGGGGTTACCTGTTTGTGCAATTGTGCCAGTTTCCATTACAATAATCTCGTCCGATACTGCTAACGCTTCTTCCTGATCGTGCGTCACGTACACAACTGTTAAGCTCAAGCGCGTTTGCAATTCCCGAATTTCATCTCGAACCGATCGTCTTAACTTAGCATCAAGATTAGACAGAGGCTCATCAAATAAAAGAACTTGAGGCTCTAGTACGAGTGCACGCGCCACTGCAACTCGCTGCTGTTGACCACCAGAGAGTTCACTTGGATACCTATCTTTAAGTTGTTTCAGACCGACAAGATCTAAGCCTGAATTTGCCTTTTCTTCGGCATTCGATTTTGAAAAACCAGAATAGACTAATCCATAACAAACATTTTCAAAAACTGTTTTATGTGGGAATAATGCATACGATTGAAAAACCATCGACACGTCGCGTTCTGAAGCAGGTTGATCGGTTACGTCCTCTCCCCCGATAAATATTTTACCCTTAGTAACTGCTTCCAGTCCTGCAATCATTCGCAAAGTAGTTGTTTTTCCACAACCTGATGGACCCAATAAGGTCACAAGATTACCTGCTTTGACATTGAAGGAGATGTTATCAACTGCAATCGAATTGGTCCCATAAATTTTTGAGACTCCATCAAAAGTCACATCAGCAGCGTTTTCTCCTATAGCAACTTTTTGCATTCAAAAATCTCCTCTCAAGATTTCATCGTATTTTCTTGCCTATGTGTCACTGCCTTACCGATGGCTAATTGCATGAGCACTATCACAGTTAACATTAATATGATCAGCGTTGTTGAGTATGCGATTGCTAGGCCATAATCATTGTTTTCCACCCGGCCAATAATGTAGCTTGTCGCCATGTCGTATTCAGCGCTGACCAAGAAAATCACAGCAGAAATAGCCGTCATTGATCTAACAAAACTAAAGACTAACGCTGCCAAGATAGCGGGCCTAAGTAATGGAAGAATAACTGCTCTAAAAGTTTGAAAACTGCTTGCGCCAAGCGTCAACGAAGATTCATCTAAGCTTTTATCCAGTTGACTCATTGCCGCTAAACCTGATCTTAGTCCAACTGGCATATTTCTAAATATGAAACTCACTATAAGGATGATCCCGGTGCCAGTGATCTCGATTGGTGGTACGTTGAATGCAAGAATGTAACTAACGCCAATTACAGTTCCTGGAATTGCAAAACTAAGCATAGTGCCGAATTCAAATGCATTTTTTGCATAGAAGTTATGTCTCGCCAGAAGGTATGCAATTATTAGACCTAATGTGGCGGTTAATGGAGCAGCGATCAGGGCGATAGTCAGCGTAGTCCAAAAAGAATTCCAGGCTGAACCAGTCCATTGAATGCCGCCTCCCTCTAAGTTTATTTCGAATGCGGTGATGTAGTGCTTGAAGGTTAAATCGTAGTTGAGACCCCACATTTCTACGAAGCTACCGTAAACAATTATTGAATAAATGACTAATGTGAACATTGCCCAAGACAAACCAATAGCAATGATTGGGAGTGATAAAAGTTTAGGAAGCTTCATCGGAAGCCCAGAGTCACCCTTTCCGGTGACTGTGGTATAAGACTTTTTCCCAAGCCAAAATCTTTGGATGTAAAACGCTAATAACGTAAATGAAAGCAGCACTATCGCTAAAACCGCAGCACGCCCTTGATCATACTGCGCGCCCACAATTGCAAAGAAGATTTCGGTAGATAAAACATCATAATTTCCACCAAGCACGAGTGGATTACCAAAATCGACCATGCTCTCAATGAACCCGAGTAAAAAAGCGTTAGCTATTCCTGGACGCATTAATGGAAGTGAGATTGTATTAAATACTTGGTAGGGGTTTGCCCTCAATGTTTGACCTGCTTCTTCAAGAGAAGGACTCACACTTTCTACCACGCCGATCAGAACTAGGAACGCAATTGGAGTATAGGCGAGTGTTTGGGCGATTATTATACCAGGTAAACCATATATCCAACGTGTTGGTTGGACATCCAATATATCAGCAACGAAAGTAGTTACTATGCCAGAAAGTCCAAACAATAGAATAATCGCAAGTCCTATTACAAAAGGAGGAGTAATAATTGGCAATACGCTCATAGCACGTATAATGCGGCGAAATTTAAGCGATGTTCGAGTAACCAAAAGAGCAAAAATTAAACCAAGTATTGTGGTCAAAGCACCAACAATTATAGCCATTACTAGAGAGTTTATAGCAACGCCGCAGCGTCCCGCATCAAAAAAACACGCTACTGACCATATTCGCTTATCAGTAAATTTTTCTAAAAATATAAGTAAAGAGTAATTGTTTTGATCATCGATAAATCCGGAGACAAACAATTTTCCTATTGGATAAACAATAAAAATCATCACCAGTAATATTACGAAAATGATCATGCTGATAATGAACTTATCACCATATGCTCCCTTGCGTTCAGCAACGCCAAACGAAAACAAAAATAAGCACGATAAATAATAGAGTAACCCGCCCACACCTATTCCGAACTGACGGTTAGACAAAGGACCAAGCAAGGTCTCCAATGTTTCGAATTGCCATCCACGTATGCCAATACTTAACCCTTGAATTGCCAACCAGAGCAAACCAAGTCCGCCACCAATAATTAACAGGTGTGCTTGTGTTCTACCTTTTGGTAATTTTGTTAATGCGAAGCTGGTTATTACAAATGGCAAGAGAAGTGGTGCTAGCCAAAATTTTCCACAAAAAATGAATTGCCATAATAGTGGTGCATAATCGCTATCGAAAATATAGTCTGCTACCAACCATTCGAGGCCTAAGAAACCGTCATCGATGGCGTACCAAGGCACCGTCAAACAAGAAATAATACCGACCGCCAACCAAAAGTTGGCGATCGACTTACTAGATTTCGAAGCGTTCATTTTCGAAGCTGCTTTCAAGAAAAATTGGATCTAAATGTGCTTACTGGGCGTAAACCTCATCATCCCATTTTTTCAAAAGTCTCTTACGTTCGCTGCTTGATCCGTATTTCTTAAAGTCATAGTCGATAAGCTTGATTGTAGAAAGATCAGGTGCGGATGGGGAAGTGGAAGAACCTGTGTTAGAGGGTACTTGGAAGGCTTTCACCTGCAAAGCAAGTGATTGTGCGTCTGCACTCAGAGCCCAATCATAGAATTTTTTAGCACTTTCCATATTGCGCGCACCGTTAATAATGGACATTGAACCAATTTCGTATCCAGTACCTTCGCATGGTGCTACCACTTTGATTGGAAATCCGGAAACTGCTTGCTTAACCGCATCATGCATGAAAACGATACCGATCGTATTCTCGCCTTTTGCAGCAGCTTTGATTGGTGCAGAGCCAGATTTTGTATACTGGTTTATGTTTTTGTGAAGGCCTCTCATGAATTCAAAGCCTTCCTCTTCGCCAAATATCTGGACCATTGTAGCCAGAGTTGTATAGGCAGTGCCTGAAGAGTTTGGGTTCGCCATTTGAACATGGCCTTTGTATTCTGGTTTTAGCAGATCCTTCCAACAAGATGGGACGGGTAGGTTGTTCTTTTTGAGCAGTTCTTCATTATATCCGTAACCCAATGCGCCTGAGTATATTCCAATAGTTTTGTCAGATGCAGAGCTAGCTTGACGTAACGCCCAATCCTGTAATTCGCTTCGCATTGGTGAAACATATGGTTCGGTTAGGCCTTCTTCTGCTGCTTGCAAATGTGGGTCTCCAGTTCCACCCCACCAAACGTCACCTTTAGGGTTAGCAGACTCAGCTTTGATTTGCGCAAAGGTTTCTCCCGAACTTTTACGAGTCATGTTAACTTTGATCCCAGTAGCTGCAGAGAATTCTTGTGTCATGAGCTGACACCAATCTTCCTGCGCACTGCAGTAAAATGTCAATTTATCAGCTGCAAATGCGCTTGTAGAGAAAGACATCGCGGCCAAAATTACTGATATTGATAGAGGTTTTTTCATTATTGTACTCCCTTTTATATTTATCTTTCGAAATGCTTGTTACATTTCTGTTACATTACTGTTACAAATAATCTCTGTTTTGCAAAGTCTTTTTGTGAAATGCTGAAACTAATTCTTGGGAAGCTTTAATGATCGATAAGTATAGATTGGATGATGACGGTAGATATGAGTTTGCGGTTGGCGTTATCCGCGAAGCTGGAGATCTCGCTCTAAGATTTTTTGACAACCTAAAAGATCTTGTAATTGAAAAAAAGGGACACCAAGATTTAGTTACCCAAGCAGATAAAGAAGTTGAGCTATTTATACGAGAAAGCCTAGGTGAAGCATTCCCTGAGGATCAAATTATTGGTGAAGAAGGTGGCAATAGTATGCCAAACGACTCCCAAAAATCTGAATTCGTTTGGGTAATTGATCCAATTGACGGTACTGCGAATTTTGTATCTGGGATACCAGCTTGGTGCGTAGTTATAGCTCTTGTTCATAAAAATAGTGTTTTGGCCGGATTGATTTTAGACCCAGTTCGAAATGAGTTATTCGAAGGAGTAGCGGGGGTGGGATCATTCCTGAACCACAAGCCAATTTCAGTGTCACAATCGCATAGCCTGTCAGATGGATCAGTAGCCGTTGGCTTCTCTAACAGAAGTAAAGCAGGTTTCATAAATTGTCTGGTCAATTTGATTGTTGATGACGGTGGTGTTTTCTACAGAAATGCATCTGGAGCGCTTTCACTGGCATATGTCGCTGCGGGCAGATTAATTGGCTACAGTGAAGATCATATGAATGCGTGGGATTATTTGGCAGGACAGCTAATGGTGAAAGAGGCTGGGGGACAGATAGAGGAGCAGGATATCTCCAGCGTCCTCGTAAGTGGTGGCCGAGTGGTTGCAGCAGCTCCAGGAGTATTCGATGACTTACAAAAATTTACTGATCATGCAATGAAATAGATCTGGGCGATAATTATTCGCTTCAACGGTTTGTGATTTCTAGCATTTTAGCAATGGTATCACATCTTTTCTAAAACACATTTTTGCGCGCACCAATTTAAGAGACATGCAACTTATTGCATTAATATAACTATTTATTGCCATCTCTATTGAAAATCCTCGTGTCGGTGGTTCGATTCCGCCCCCGGGCACCACTTTCCAAAACAATA